>Ga0129351_1001032_pt1 | contig 10830 bp, 16 predicted proteins | sample CPBDNA_8_FD_94423 | JGI IMG/M metagenome (GOLD analysis project Ga0129351, IMG submission 94423) | Freshwater to marine salinity gradient microbial communities from Chesapeake Bay, USA - CPBay_Sum_27_0.2_DNA | ecosystem: Environmental > Aquatic > Marine > Coastal | place: USA: Chesapeake Bay... | reverse complement strand
TTCACATCAGCCATTTATTTTGCCCTCTTTGCAAAGTCATCGGCCAAAGCCTCGGCCACGCGGTCCGCCTCTTTGCGTGCCGGCCCCCAAAGCACCTCTTGTGCAATGCGCCGGCCAAGCGGTATGATGAGCGGGGTTTTGTCTCGGTTGACGCTATTGGCGCCGGACTTGATAGCCCATGCGTATTGCGCCGTATTGCGTACATATGCGTACACACTGTCGCTCGTGATGGTGATGCCGCGGTCAAAGTCATTCACGCTGCCTTTGCTGTTTCGCTTGCGCACTGGCCAATTTTGTTGAGCATGTGTCATGAGCTCCTCGGTGACCTCTTCAAACACTTTGCGCGTGCTTGGCGCTATCTCATCAAGCAACGACAAAAACGCCTCTTCATTTTGTCGCTTGTTGAATGATATGTCAATGCCTGCTTTTTTTGCCACGCGCCACCGCCTCTCTCAATCTTTCTCTTTGTATACGCTTTTGTCGCTGCTCTCGCTGTTCTTTTGTCTCGTGTGCAAGTCTGAACTCGGCGATGAGCTGCGCTTGAGTATCGGCATCCAGTTGAGCAAACCAATGCGGCTCTTTGTGCCACCTTTGGCTAATTAGCAAACCGAGGTGTACTAATTTGCCGCCGGTGGTTTGGCTAAAAAATCCGCTTGCTCTTCAACCGCTGCCTCACTCGGTATCTTGTCAACACATCGAGCAATGACAAAGGTGCCATACTCAATGATTGCGCTTGGCGTCACACCGGCCTCAAGCAAGCGCTCAAGCAACCGGCCACCGTACTCAAGCACATTGCCGTCAAGATAGCGATATTTTGGCAAGCGTGCGGTGTGGTCAATACCGCAACCAATCGCCGCGGCGCAAATTCTGAAGAGCTGCGCCTTGTCTGGCTCACTTGCCCACACGCTCACCAAGTCCAAACAAATGGCGACATTGGCGACATCGCGCGGCTCAAGTGATTTGCCTATACTCTTTAAGTCAAATAACATGTGGTCTTTTGTCCTTTGTTACTAAGCGGGTCCGGTGAAGGTATAGCCGCCATAACATGTGAAGTTAATTGTAAATGCGCTCGGGTCGCCTTCTGCAAATGAGAAGGTGCACACACATTTTGATAGCGTCACACTGTGGTCGGCATCATCGCCAAAGTCAGTGCCCTCGGCCTCATATTTGAGGTCAATGCAATAGTGCTCAACATAAACCGAGCCGCTCGCGCCGGTGCTTGTGTTGCCACTATAGTTGCCCGCTTTTGTGATAAAGTCAATCACACTGCCGGCCTCGCTGCCATCGGTGAACTGTCGAAAGAAGGCGCTAAATGAGCCGGTGATTGGTTCGTCATCGCCTTTGCGCACTGTGGTGATGACACCGCGGTCTCGTACGATTGTTTGAGCTGCCGGTGAGCCGCCGCCGCCTGGCACATCAAAAGTAAAATTTCCTTCTTCATATGCGATTTGCAAGGTCACTGGCACACCGGTGCCATCTTCTAATTGGATAACGCCATCGCGTCTTACCTTGGGAACTGTTGAATAAGCCATCTTATCTCCTTTATGTTGTTGGTAGCATGTGCAATGCTGTGAATTCTAAATTGATTATCATATATTCTGTTGAGTCAGTCACATCGCGTGCGCTCCGATTGTAGCGTATCACAACATGTGGCTCAATGCTCGCATATGATTGAAGGACCGCATTGATAACATTCTTCTCAGTATCAAGCGCCGCGTCATAATCTGTCGGATAGGCGTCTTTTGGTCTCAATCGATACGCAAAAATCACTCGCACAGTGCTTGATGCGTACACACCAACCGCACGCCGCATGCGCTCACCGGCGTCATTGGATGCGCTCAACGCCACCGCAAAACGCAAATGTGCAACACTGTTCTCATTGCGGCCAAAATACTCGGGAGGTATTCTGCTCTCGGTAAATCCCGCAAGCGCGTCAATCTGCGTGGCGACAGCTGCTCTCAGTTGGCTAAATGATACGCTCATCTAATACCGGCCTCGGCCATACCAACGAAAGCGACCGCGCGAGCCTGGCGAGGCGGTATAAATCACCGGCTGCTTGGCACTGCGTTGGTTGGCGTCATCTGCTTTGCCGTCATTGTCATAATCATAAACAAAGTTTATTCTTTTCCACTCGTCTTGATAAAGTCGATAATGCTCTTGTGCCAAATCCATATATCGGCCATTGGATTGACCAAGCGAGCTGTGGAAGTCACGCCAAATCAAATAAAGCGTAAAATGTCGATGTGCATCAAAGAACACCTCGCTCGACAAAATCAAATATTCATAGCCACCGGCCTCAATGCGCAAGCGTCTCATCATTTGCCACCAAGCATCATCAATATATTGTTGATAGCTCGTCAATGTGCTCGGTCTCAAGTCGGCAAGGTCCGAATATATCGCGGTGAGGTCGCCGTCATATACTGTGGGATAGAGCCGCCGGCGCACAACCGCGGCCATGCGTCTAAAGTCATGGTCATGGTCACTGTGTTGGTCAAGTACGAGGCACCAATTTTCAATATAGCCCTCACCAAAGACAAGTGAGCTGTCAAGGTCACTGGCGGTGAGCGTATAAAATGCGCTATTGCCCGAGATTGTCACCGGTTGCGCGTCAATGAGCTTGGTGCCATCTGGCTTGATGAGCGTATAGGTGCCGCTTATCACATGCACCTTGCCACCGTTGCGATAAATCGTTATTTCGGTCTCGTTTGCCTTCTCTCGCTCAAAGAGCTGCACCGTCTTGGTATCGGTTGCAAATGGTGTGTATTCTACGCCCACTAACGGCCTCCTTTGCGTTTAACCGCCTCAATCATGCGCTGCTTGACCTCGTCATGCGTCACACGCGTGTTGCCTTGCTTGCGCATTTCCTCAAGCATTTTGCCGGCGGCTCTGTTCATCGCATCGCGGTCATTTGATGGCATAAGCCTCAAGTCCTTTGGCGATGATGGCGTCAATCTCTTTTTGCATCAAGTCGGCCTCTTGTCTCATCGACTCGAGCCGCGCGGCTAGCTCTGGAATATGCTGCTGTCTAATATAGCGCTCAAAGCCTCGGCGCTTTGAGATGACATAGCGCCGCAAGATGTTTGGATGCGGCATCTTGATTGTGCCATTGAGCAAAAGCTCGAGGCGCCACAAGTTGAACTCATCGCGGTTGAAGGTAGTAACCATTTGGCCGGCGATGTTCTCAAGTTGGTTGAATTTGCTGTCATAGTACTTGCCACCGCGACAAGGATAAACGCGCATATAGTCGTGATTTTGTGGCAAGAGTATTGTCCAACCGTCACGCGTGAGCGCTGCTTGTCGGTTGGTGCTGTCAGCGTGTCGGCCATTTGAGCGTATGCCGTTCACACCGGCGCGCTCGCGCTCCATGTCAACCGTTGGCAACCATCGCCAAACGACTTGCGCATCTTTGCTTTTGCCTTTTGGCTCGAGCTCAAACTTCACAAAATCCCAATTGCGAGGATTGTGCTTATAAAAAAATGTTTCATTTGGTCGCACTGGCAATGTCACCGTTGGTGCGCTTTGTTGTTGCCATGGTTGTGCTATTGTTGTGTAATCCATAAGTTTTGCGGGTCCTTTTTTAAAGAGCGCAAGCAAGTCATTGAGGTGAAGGAAAAGACCACATAAACCCAAATCTCAATGACCGCTTGCACAATAAATGCGGTCTTTAAAGTGTGTTAGTCAACTGAGCGCAAACGCACGCCGCGATTGTCGTCAATTACTGCCATACCGAGATATGCGTGGCCAACCACTGAGGTTGAGGCGCTTGCGGGGTCGCGGTCAAGCTCGACAACAATCGGACCCATGTTCATTGCATCAACTGAACCAGGAAGAGCAGAAGGCACGCCGTCAGCATAAGCAATGGCACCAACGCCAAAGAGAGCGCCGAGGCGGTCTGTTCCATCAGTGTTGACAAATGATGAGCTGTGAAGGTCAACATTAAGGAAACGGCCAACATAGCCGGGCCCTTTCATGCCGATTGCCTCGAGGGTCGCGGGAGAGTAAGCAAAGATTGAGTTGCTTTCATTGCGCAAGCTGTCTTGTAGCTCGGTGAGCTGCTTTGGATGCAAGATGGCCGCATAAGGACCAGGCACACCGCGGTTGCTATCGGCTTGCTCAAGTTGGAAAATGCCCGCGAGCATGGTGTCAACATCAAAAATGACACCGCTTGTGCCTACCACTGAGGTGAAATCATCAATGGTGTCACCGGTGAGCTCTGCGAAATAAGCCTCATATGAGCCGGCCATTGATTGAGCCAATCGCATGACATCGATGTCATTGGCGCCCATGCCAGTCATTGAGGCAAGGTCGGTGATTTGGTACTTGAGACCGGCGCGAGAGACAACAATATCAACATGTGAGTCGGTGAGCGCGGTGTTTGAAAGTGAGTCATCTTCATTGGCGACCGCACTGAATACATCGCGGCCATCAAGTCCGGCTTTGCGCACGCGGATTGTATCGGAACCAACGCCCGCGATTGAGCCGGCGTAATCGATGAAGGGAGAATTGCGCAAGTTTGCGGTGTCGGTAAGCAAAAGTTTGATTTCCATGCTCAAGATTTGTGCGAGGCGTAAGTCACCGACCAAGCCGATTGACGAGGCGCCGTTATTAAACGAAATACCGTTAGAAATAGCCATTGTAAGGCTCCTGTGATTTAAGGTTTATTGAGTGATTGACGGGTTATTCTGCTTTTACCGGTGCGACCGTACCCAATAAAGAGAGCACACACGCCATCGGTGAGCTCTACAAAGCTTTTATATCATGAAATTAAAAGTTTTCGCCACTTAAGATTAAAATCCCAACCGGTGACGCTGCCATCACTGCTTAAAGCGACTTGGAAAGCAACGCCCATTTTGATGGTCTCACTTGTGCTCGTGGTCTTAGTATTAAGACCGTCACTAACTTGGCTAATTGTACCAAGCATAGCATAATCATCATATCCCTCGTCATCGCGATAAATGGCACCGTTCCAATCCACTTGCGAAATTGCTAGCTCGGTTGAGGTTAAGTAACTTTTGCCAAAAGTCGCCGTCATTTGAAGGTTTTGAAAGCGATAGCCAAAAGCATAGCTCGCGCCTTGTGGTGCTGTCGTGGTGCCTTGCGTGCGCATGATGCGTGTTTGATTGTAGTAACCGTCATTATTTGTGGCGCTTAAATTTGGCCGACATTGAAGGCCATGGCCATAATAAACCATATCGCCAGAAATAAACGGCGGCCCATCAAAACCGCACCATAGCATAACAGTTTGCGGCCGAGCTGTGTCAGTGTAATAGATTGAGGAACTATCAACACCGGCCGGCTCAAATTCTAGTTGTATGACACCGTTGGTGCCTTCACCGGTGCCAAGCGTTGAGAGCTTAATGCCGGTGTCAAATGTAAGAATACCACATTCCGCCATTCTCGTTGTATTTGATACGCCGCCAATGTCCGCGCCAATGTTGATGCGGTGTGCGTACCCTTCCACACTGCTCGCGGCGAGGTTGAAGGTCGTATAACTTTGCGCATTTGTTGTCAAGTCGCCACTGGCGATGTCAATCCAATCACTACCGCCGGCCGCGCCTCCACCGCCAACGGGAAATTTAAACTGTGCCATTGTTACGCTCGCTCAAGTACGATTGAAATATCAGCTGTTCCGGTTTGAGCTGCAACGGCTACATTTGAGACGCGGTCGCCGGCGCTATGGCCGAGCTCAAGCTCAAGCAAATTGTCAGCGGGTACGCTCAATTTGTCGGTTGGCATCGCGGCGCCATCGCTCACACTGCTTGTGGCAATGTATATGGCGGCACTACTTCCAACGGATAATTTGAGCTTGCCTGGCGGCAAAATTATCTCTTGTTGTGTTGTGCCAACGGTTGAGACCACTTTGATGAGCGGATATGTGTCGGTTGCGGTTAAATCTACAGCTGCCATTGCTAGACTCCATGTTTGTTGCGGTTGCGATATGCGGCAATTACATTGTCGCGGTTTTGTTTGTAGAATTCAAAATCATTGAGACCTCGTGAGAGCACATCATCAACGCGCACCGGTGCGCTTTGTGCGTTGGTGTTCATCGCCGGTGGCGTTGGCATGGCTTGAGGTTGAGCCGGTGTGGCTTGTGTCATTTGTCGGCCAAGGGCTTGCACTTGTGCCGCGTCAGTGGCTTGAGGTTGAGCCGGTGCGATGGCTTGCAAGTGAGGCCGCAAAAGCGCCGGTGCTTGGTCCGGTGCGCTCACACACTCATCAAGCCAATCACCAAGGCTCATGAGGTCCTTTTTGGCTCTGCCGCTCATCGCTCGCTCGTATTGCCATTCAACGGCATCAAGCATATCTTTGTCGGTGAGACCGTACTTGGCGATTGTGCTGTGACGCTCATATCTTGCGTTGGCTTGAGCAAGTTGTGCTTGTGCTTGCTCAAGTTGACTAGCAAGCGCGTCAATGCTACCGCGACTAGCGCTCGCCTCATCAAGTGCGCTTTGTAGCTCTGTCGCTCGTTGCTCGGCCTCCGCTGCTTTGTGCGCAATTTTTTGTATGCGTGATTGTATCGCGCTCTCCATATCTGATTTGAGCACATAAACCGCGCCCTCATGCTCGATTGTTTTCATGGTCTTTTTGTCTCCTATAGGAATTCAGCCCGCTCGCGGCGGATTTGTCGTAATAAATCGGCGGCACCTTGCATGTCGAGGTCCGGATTGAGCTCTTGCACCGCCATGATTGGCGATATGAGACCGGCCTTTAACTTTTCGATGATGTCCTCGCGTTGTGCCTTCAGCTCATCTGGTGACATGCCAACGCTTTGATACATGATGCGATAGCCACTCTCGGGCAATGATGTACCGAGGTATCGGTTGGCCAATGCCGCGCTCTTGCCAAGCAGCTCCTCATCGCCAATGCGTTGAGTCGGTGCATATTTGCGTTGAGCTGCTCTTTGGCCGGCCTTGTCAATGCTCAAAGCATAGCCGCTGCGAGGGTCGGCATTTTTGCGCGTGATGCTATCCGGTGAGACACCGGCGCTCGTGGCTACGCGTACCTCATATTTTGTGATGGCCTCAAGCAAGTCATTTGGGCTCACTGGCGGCTCAAAAGTTCCGACCATTGGCTGCCCTTGTGCATCGGGGTCGCTCATGAGCATGAGTATGCTTGAGGGGTCCGTTGCGATTGCGGCTCGGCGTGCGGTGCTGTCTCCGCTCATCGCATTGAGACCGGCGATGCCCGCTCCCAAAATATATTTTTGGCTCCATGCACTGTCTCTCACGAGGTGCAACCACATTGAGAAGAGCACACCGCAATTGAGCGAGCCGTACACACTGGTTGAGCCATCAAAGGCATTGAAGAGCTCGCCGGTCTTTTCAGCATGATAGAGCGTCATTGGTATAAACGGCTCACCGGTGCCATATCGGAAGGGATACGCCTCGCCAACCATCGCATCATGACCCATATATAAAGCGCTCACATCATTGCCAATGGTGCCGTCTTTGTTGAGCTCATACATGCCATATTTAGGCTCATTCAAATTGGTGATGTCGTACAAGTCGCCAATCCACTTGTGCTCTTGTGTGAAGGGGTCCAAGCGCAAACGCATCTCAAGCACCTTCACTGGCTTGTCGGGGTAATCTGGATGCGCATAGGCAAGCATATTGTCCGGCGTGACAATGCGGTATTGTAGGCCACGCTCGCCAATGTATTCGCTCTTGTGATGAGGCACCACCGTCACCATCACACCGCACTCGCGCAAGCCGATTGTGAACTCTTGCCCGCGCTGCATCAATGGCCAAAGGCCGGCTTTGGTCACATATCCGTTGCGGCCTGTCAGCTGCTCAATGTCGCCTTGGTTGTTTGTCACAACTGGAGCTTGATTGTACAATACGGCAAGCTGTCGCGTGATTTGCTCAAAAGGGTTGCTCGAGAGGTCGGCGGGACCCCAACTCTCACGCCGGTCCGCCGGCAAATGTCTTGCGAGCTCATCTTCGAGGTCAAGTATCCACTGGCCAACCAACATGCGCTTGCGCAATGCGGTGTGCTCGAGTCTCATTTGAGTGGCGTCATCTGTCGCCAATGGTCGTGTCGGTATATTGTAGCGCATCAATAAAGTCTCACTTTGGCCGGCGGTGTGTATCGCACATCAATCACCGGCAAAACGGCATAGCGCAACGCATCGATGCTGTGGCCATAAGGGTCGCGTGAGCGTTGATATTGTTTGCTGTGCATTGTCCACCGTTGAATTGATTGTATGAGCTGCGTGCACTCGGGTCTCACCCAAAAGTTTTGCTTGCTCATAATGCTATATAGCCGACTTGCGCCATAATATACACTATTTCGAAACTTTTTGGCGGTGCGAATTGTAAAGGGCAAATTGCCTGGCGATATTTGCATGACCTTCTCAAAGCCTCTCATGAGCAAGCCGTTGCTCATCTTGTGGCCATCACTGCCGCGCGAGCCACTGTGCGCACCATCGCCAACCCATTGACATTGAGAAGGGTCAACGCGGTGACGGTATAGCAAATCAAGCACACCTCTTGCATGATGCTCGGCGCTTGCGGCGCCTCCACTGTACTCGCCAAGCACATAGACCACCGGCTCGCTCGGGTCTCTCATGTCAGTGCACACAAGCGTTGCAATTTGCGTGTTTGGTTGTGAGCCATGGTCAATGCCAACGCTAAACCGATAGTCACCACCGGCGGCCACTGGTTGAGTGCTTATCATTGAAGGCGTGAAACAATCAAAGACCATTTGAGTCGGGTCAATGCCCACATCCCAACTGCCTCGCAAGCGCGCCTCGCGGTCAATCGGCAAATATGTGGCGGCGATGTCATCAATTTGGTCCTGGCTCAAGAGCGGCTTGCATTCTCGCGGTGTTGTGGCCTCAACGGTGAGCGGTGCCATGTGACATGCCACGCGACCGGACTCAACGAGCTTGCGCAAATAGGTCACATCGCAACCAATTGGCGTCATGGTTATGGCGATGGTGCCAGTTTTGCCACCGGCGCCACCTCTAAGCACACGAGCGGCTAGCTCTCCCCACACGCTCTCGGGTATTGGCTCATCGATGGCCACAAAGCCAATCGAGGCGCTCGCCAAGCCGAGACCCTGTTGAGCCGTCTTAATGCGTATGATTGAGCCGTTGCGAAACTTGACCAATGGCACCATGCCGCGAAAGCCGCGGCCATGCACATACTCACAATCATCGGCAAGCTCGCCGGCGGGTATCATATCATAGAGCTTTTGCTGTATTGTTCGGCTCTGGTCGTGTGAGTGTGTGATGAGCCAAGACTCATTTGGCGCGGGGTCCGTCTTGAGATACGGATGACAATCAAGCGCGCGATACAAAAGCTCGGCTACTGAACACGCCGTTTTGCCAACTTGATTGCCACCAAGCAAGAGCTTGATTGGCGATGAGTCGCGCAAAAAAGCCTCTTGCGGTGGCGTTGGTCTGAAGTACGCAAGCGGATTGGCTTTGGCTTTGTTGCGCAACGCCATCATTGCTCTCGCCGCGGCGGTTGTGCTCACTGCTCAACCGATACCAAAATATATTTGATGAGCGTGTCGAGCTCTTCTTGAGTCCATCCTTTGTGCTTTGCCATATCAAACAACATCATCAAGAGCGCCTCCCCTTGTACTTTGTCGTCAATGTTGTTTTGAATAGCCACCGTTTTAAAGGCAATTATGAGCTGCTCAAGATGGTCAATGGTTTGCTCATTATTCAAGTCAACTAATTTCATCATAGCCTCTTATCAAAGACATCAATGCACGCGTCAAAGTCCGGTTGCGCTTTGCACAGCTCAATCACATGCGTTTTGTTGATGATGTTACCAATGGCCTCACACTCTTGCCCGCTCGTCTTGGCATCCACGCCACGCGTTGTCATGCGACAAAACATCTCGCGACATAGCAAGTCACCATTGCTCTCAATATACTCGCTTGAGCAAGGCACCTTCAAAAGGTCTGGTTGCGTGAGATTGGCGGCCGGCTTGTGCAGCTCAAGCACCGACTCAACCACCGCGGCCACATCAACCGCCGGCGGCGGCTCTTTGTGTCGCTCGGCATATACCCACACACCACTTGTGACGGCGATGCCACCAAGCACGCCGGCAATTATCAATGTTATCATTGTCTTATCCTTTTGCATTTATCGGTATCACTTGAGCTGTGTGCAAGAGTCTATCTTGCAAGCGTTGTCTCATCACCGGCGGCATTGCTAAAACCGCCGCCTCCATCTCAGCAAGCAGCTGCTCGTCACTCATCGCGTCAAGACCGTCATTGGCACCGCTCTCGGCGTCAATGAGTCGCACTTGCTCAATGATTGACACAAATTGGCGTTGAAGAGCTGCATATGCTTGCCAACTTTGCGCTTGCATGGCTTTTGTCATTGCGGTTTGCAGCTGCTCGCTTTGATGCACAAGCAGTGTGCGCGCATCAACATTGGCGTCAATCGGTTTGGTCTCAACCTTTGGCTCATCGAGCGGCGCGTCTTTGCGGTATCCATATCGGCGCTCAAGCAACCAGGCATTTGAGCGCCAATCTTTTGTCCCTGCTTTGATGATGTTCTCAAGCAAAGCCTCGGCGCGCTTGTTCTCGCTTTGGCGTAAGTCATGCAAAAAGGTCGCGTAAGGCTCAACGCCTTCTCGGCCATGCTTGCACCAAAGCGTCAAGGTGGTCTCATGCACACCGGCGGCTTGAGCCGCGAGCTTATAGGTGCATCCTTTTCCAATGGCCTCAATGACACGCGCCATGGCGCCGGTGTTCGGCTTTGGTCCGCGTTTGGCCGGTTTTTTGGTGGTCTTCTTCTCTTTCATGTGTTCTCTTCTTCAAAACACGCCAAAAAATGGAGCGTTTTTTCAAAAATGTCGCGGTGCGCAG
>Ga0129351_1001024_pt1 | contig 10854 bp, 8 predicted proteins | sample CPBDNA_8_FD_94423 | JGI IMG/M metagenome (GOLD analysis project Ga0129351, IMG submission 94423) | Freshwater to marine salinity gradient microbial communities from Chesapeake Bay, USA - CPBay_Sum_27_0.2_DNA | ecosystem: Environmental > Aquatic > Marine > Coastal | place: USA: Chesapeake Bay... | reverse complement strand
TTGTTCCGATGAAAACTCATCTACAATATCATATCTAGTTTCATCATATTTGCTATCAAAATAAATCTCTGGGTTTCCATCGTGTTCTTTTAATTCTTCAATATCAATATATTTTTTGGCTAATACAAAGTTTTTACATTCCTCATTATTTTCCTCCTTTTTCTCTCCATTAATCTCTTCTAATTTGTTATTGATAAGTGAATCAATATCAGAAGATACAAATAATTCAATATCCTCAAACGCAACAGAACTCATAAATAAATTACCATTATCAATCTGAAGGATATTTTTCATAAATTCACTTGTATTTAAACTTCTTCTAATTTCCTCACCATCTTCATTCTTTTCGAGAAATTTATACAAAACCTCAACATTATTTTGTGATTTATCCAATACATTATATAAGTATGAGAGTTTTTCATTTGTATCTGCATTGTAATTGTGATTAATATACTCTAAATATTTACCCCTATTTTGCACTAAATCACGCTTAAAATTTAAAATATTTTGACGCATAAAATTAACAATTTCTTCATATTGTTTAAAAGTTATATCATCACTAAATACTAAAAATGGTTGAAGATAATAAAGAATGTTAAAATATGAAACACCATTTGGTATGTATTTTTTCATAACATTTATAAGTGTGCGTGTGCGAGGTATCATCTGTTCTAAAAATCTATCATATTGAGTTTTTTGTTCAGAATCCATATCATCTATTTGTTCGAAAATAAACGCTTGAAATCCACTCAAGAATTTAATTTCATCTTCATCATTTTCAAGATTTACAAGATTTATATTTAAGTTAATAGGATCCTTTTTGTTAAGATAACTAAAATAATTAAAAGGAATATCATTTAAACTTGCTCGCTTACTTATTGTTGTTTTTGGTAAATTAATTTGAGAATATCTCATAAACAATTCAGGAAGTTGAATAAATCCATTTAAGTAAAGTTCATCATTTTGTGTAACATTTTCAAGAAATAGTTGTTTTTTCTTTGCATTTATATTTTTTTCTTCAGGTATTGTTAATCCTGTATTATATCTATTGATAACTAATCTCATTTTATTAAATTTTTCTTCACAAAAAACAGATGAATATAATTCCTCCAAATTATTAATTATGACATCTAATGATGTATTTACCTTACCATTAAATATAATATCTTTTTTTACAGCTGGTTCTAAAAATGGAGTTAAATATCTATTTAAATTTCGCATTAAAAATTTATATTTGTTTTCACCGTCAGGCACATTATTTGTCTTAAATTGTTGAACAATATCATAAATATCACTCTGGGATTCCAATAATTTTGTTTTATAAATATCAAAATCATCATCTTCAACATCTACTGCAACGTCATAAAGAACTTTTTTATTTTTAGCAATAGGTAATAACCAATATAGTTGCTTACTTAATTTTTTTAATTCGCCTATAAGAGGTTTATAATTAGCTGTTTTTTTATCAGGAATTTCGAATTCTCCATCTCTAGACATCTTTGAAAATTTTTGTCTTAATTGTTGAAACCGTTCAATCATAGTATGAATATTTTTAAGAACCTTTTTGCTCCTTTCAGATGTTGGTATAGTAGATAATAAATCATTTAATAAATCATTGGTTTGAGTTTCAATACCAAAACGCCTTTCTTCTTCCTTAACAGGAACAAATTGTGTAATCTCTCCTAATTCCTCTCCGAATTGAATTTCATCGGCATTTAATAAAACCTCTTTTCGTTGTGCTTTAACATTTGGAATAGAAAGATCTATATCAGTAGCATCTGTTGTTAAAATATCATCATCCTCCTCTAACATTTGAGGACTAATTTCCTCCGGCGTGGGTATCTTATCTTCTTCTTTCTTTTCTTCCTGTGGGGGCACAAAAGGACGTATACTTTCAATTTCTAAATTTTTGGGTATACCTTTATAGGCAAAATCAATATATATCTTTTGATTTTCAGGCCATGTAGATATTTCTATCATATCTTCTTCTAGACTTGTTATTTCGCCATTAACAGTCATAGGAACCTCACCTCCAAATTGAATGGATATCCAATTTCCAGGAAGTAAATTATTCTGACGAGCATAACCTTCTTCTTGTGGACTACTTAAAATTTCAAATTCTTCAATGGATTTATCATCTAAATCTCCATCGGTTAATGTTAATGTTTTTTTATTCAATGTATCAACATCAACCATATTTATTTCATTATCATCTAAATACTGAATAAAATATGAATTATTATTTAAATCTGGGTTTGAAGGTGCTATAATTTTAATAAAAGCTCCTAATTCTATAAATAATTGTTCTTGCTTTTCAGGCTGTTCCATTACCTTATAAATAGAGCAGAAATTATATTATTTAATATATTTTAAAAGTAATTGATTTTTTCGTTTTTCAAAATAAATTGATTGAGAAATTTATTTAAATAAATTATACCATACTTCCAGAAGATTATGTATACTCTTAGTGATTACGCTGATATTCCTCGTGTTATTGTTGATTCGCAGTATGCGAAAAGTAAAGGGCTTATTGTAAAATCTCAAAGACTAAAGAATGTTAGAGAGATTGAAGACAAGCTAAAAGCTATTCCATCCGATGATCCAGAGTGGCGAGAAAAGGTAACACTTTTAAAACGTGAGTTGAGTGAGGCCAAAAAAAGTAATGAAAGGCGACTTCATATTATTAAGTATAATAGAAATAGCCTAAATAGTGAAAATGCAACTTCATTGGGATTGTTTCGTTCAGTTATTACAGATGGAACAAGAATTCTATCATTTGCACCTGTAAAATCAATTAGCGTTGAAGCTTTTGAGGCTCAATCTACAGAAACAAATAATTTAGAATTTACGGAGTTTGTCGAAGGAACAATGATTAACATGTTTGTTGATCCCAAAACAGACGATTGGGAAATTGCTACCAGGAGTAATATTGGTGCTAATTGCAAATTCTATCAAGATTTTAAACTAACATTTCGTGAGATGTTTCTTGAAGCATTTAATAGTAAAAATTTAGAATTCTCTATGTTTGATAAGCGATACTCTTATTCATGGGTGCTTCAGCATCCCGAAAATCGTATTGTTCAACCAATTGCTAGTGCAACAATTGTTCTTGTTGGTGTATATGCATTTACTGAGACAAATCATACCGACAGTCCTACAGTATATATGGTAGAGAACTTACTTACACAAAATAATAAAAATGACTTTATTACATGGGATAATAGTGAATTTATGATTGAATCGCCTTTAAAGCATTCGCCTCGGAGTTTTCAGGATTATATTAACTATTATAACTCTGACGATACAGATTATAGAATTATGGGAACAGTTATCTATGATAGAAACAGCGGGATGCGGACAAAAATTAGAAATAAGACATATGAATATGTAAAGAACCTTAAAGGAAACAGTCCTAAACTACAATATAGATATTATTCATTGCGTCAATTGGGAGCTGTAGGTGAGTATCTAAGATACTATCCTGAACACAGCCATAAATTCTCTAAATTCCGTGAGCAAATGCATGAGTTTACGGACCAGCTTTGGCGTAATTATTTCAGATGTTATGTACAGAAAGAGAAGCCACTAAAAGAATTTCCATTTGAATATCGCTCACACATGTTCAAATTACATAAACATTATATTGATGAATTGCGTGCGGATGGAGGAAGAGTAGATAAACTATTTGTAATTAATTACATTAATAAACTTCCACCTGGTCATATTATGCATTCAATTAATTACCCGCTATTGAATAGGGAAAAACATGTAACAGAAAATGTTATTAAAAGAGAAGTAGATGCAATTGCTGTATAATATTTAAGACTTCTTTCCAAAGGTGTAAAATAAAAAATAAATTTATAAAAAATATTTTTTATTATCTTTTACGTGTCTTTCTCATTTTCTTTTTAGCTTTTTTTCCTTTTCTAGTCTTGCGTTTTTTTGCATGTTTTCTAGATTTGCGCTTTTTACGTCTACGTCTGCGTTTTCTACTTTTATAACCACCACCATTCACCTCTTTACCTTCATCTTCTAAGGCAGGAGTTTCATCTACATTTTCTATAGCTGGTGGTTGAGTCTGTTCTGGTGCAGGTAATGCAGGTGTTTCAAATGGTGTAGGTAGAGGCTGTGGTTGTGAAACACGGGAAACCGATATACCTGTAAATCCAATAGAGAACTGATTTGAAGTCATAAAAATACGCGCCATATGAGCAATAATGTTAAAAAGAATAAAAAGAATAATAAATGCAATAATGTTTGACGTATATCCTAAATTTTCTAATTCTATTAATATATTATTAAGTTCAGGCGTATTTCTCATACCTTCATTTAAACTTGAAGTCATTCCGTCTACGATATCTCTTCCTGAAGACATTAAATTACCACCTCCTAACCAAGAAGGCATTGATCCAGAAACACCATTTACAACTGAACCAATTGTATCTATAATAACGATTACAAATAATGATAATAAACCACCCGCTGCACCAGTAATTAGTGACCCTGCATTTTGAACTAGAGCAAGAACTAAATAGGCTAAATAACCAGACAACCCAGTAAATACTAACTGGGTTAGACGATTGCATACATCTCCAGCCATATTCCAATTCTCTCTTGTTTGCACAATATTAATAGCTTGTTGGCGCTGTCTAGCCATTGTTTCAATCATGGATAAATTCTGAAGTTGGTTTACAAGTGAAACTGCAGCCTGTGAACCGGGTTCAACATTACTCAATGCTTGATTTACACGAGTAATCTGTTGTTGAATTGCAGTAATTCCTGTTGTATTTACAGTAGGTGTATTGCGAACAACTGAAACAACATTACTATTTACACATTTTGATTCATTACCACTGGGTTCATCATCATCTGCTCCTCCATTCATAGTCATTGAAAGTGAATTGGTATTTTTATTCAATGTTAGAAAAGGCATCATATTTGCATTTTCCTTTAAAGATTTTACGAATGCTTGTTCACTCTTATTTTTACTTTTAGCCATGTTTTTTAGAAGAATACTCATCGCATCTACTAAATTTTGCTGAACCTTATTATTGCAAAATTTATTGTAAAAATCCATTTTTCCATTTGATTTAGAATCCACAATAGGAATTCTCATAGTATTTTTAACAGATATTGGATTGCGAATAGTAGATGTTGAATTTTGACTTATTCTTATAGAACTTACTTTTCCACCTATCTTATTTTTATTTCTACGAACCATTATATATATATTATTTTTATTTTTATTAAAATATATAATAATTCTAAATTTTACTTATTTTAACATTGCACTGTTCTGCGAAATATTTAACTAATTCATCATTTTTGTAATCATCAACGTATTTGATTTCACCTATCTCAGCTGCTAAAAGTAATCTACAGCAAATAATACAAGGATAATGAGTAATATATGCAGTTGCGCCCTTACAACTTACTCCTCGTTTTGCACAATCCGCTAAGCAATTTTGTTCTGCATGTAATGTTGCTTGTTCATGATTATTTCTTACGATTGACTTATGAGGGCAACCAGGTAAAAATCCATTATAACCCTGACTTACAATTCTCTTATCTTTCACTAAAAGACAACCAACCTGTAATCTCTCACATGAAGATCTTTCTTTTGTTGCTAAAACAATTTGCTTGAAATATTCATCCCATGATGGACGTATTCTATTTGTTAATTGAGCCATTTTAATTAAATTACATAAAATAACCTTAAATTATTTTTAAGGATAAAAATAATATTTTTATATCTTATAAAATGAAGTGCACTCCAGCTATGATGCGTATGACTGGTTATCTCCATGTTATTGCTCTAATTGTTGCTATGTATGGTACTTATCGTCAGATTGATGCTGTTCAGACTGGAAAACCATTTTCAGCTGCTCTTGCGATGTCTTTAACTTTTATGCTATTACTTCGTATTCCTAATCAGATATGTGTTTCTCTTAAGGAACCACACGGTTGGTACTCTGTTATGGGAACTGTTTTCGGTGCATCAGGATTTGCTTACTTAAGTTGGGTCACCTATCAGCACAATAAAGAAGTCCAAAAGAATCAGTCTAAGAAGTAGATTGTTTACTTTCAAAATCTTTTTTTAATTCAATAGTTCTAATTCCACCTGGTTTGTAAAGATAGTGTCTAAGTAATGGAGTTAATTTTTTTTGTAAAGTTATTTTTGCATATATTTTCTTATTAATATAACTATTAATATTTCTAAGAATAGCTTCTTGAATACCAAATGTAGCATATCCCCTCCATGAACCAAATTTAAGACTTTCTGTAATTTTTTTATCCAATACATCATCGATGATTTGATGAGAATTAAATTTATTCTCAATATAAATCTTTCTTAGATATTTGTTTTCTGCATGGTCTCCTCTTTTATATTTAGATTTTAAATCTTTTCTTACGTCCATAAAACTAGGTCCTTCACATTCATACCATGGTCCGTCAAACATTGTTTCGTAGTATACTTGCATAAGTTTTTAATTGATTTTAATTTATATTAATTAAGATCAATTTTATGTTTTTATATTTATAATATTTACAATCCTATTAGTTTAAGTATATTACGCTTAGTCTTACTTTTTTTCTTCTTTGATTTTCTTTTTTTCTTTCTAGTTTTATTTTTACGGGTTTTTTTAGCAGGATCATACTTTAAGAAATAATAGTCCCACTGTTTTGTTCCTCTCTTGAGAGTTTCATACATATGTGATTTTTCTTCTCTAATTTTAGTCAATGTTTCCTGTTTTCCATAGCAATTAATACTGAAACGTTTTAAAATTCCCTTTTGTGATAATCTATTGTATTGTTGAACTTTAAATAAGTATTCAGCCATACAAATTATACGATTTGGATCATAATATGGTCTATTTACATACATAAATGCAAGATAAAGACTTAACATTGTATCAATCGTCGCCACTTTAATAGTTCTACCATTAACTTTTAACATATTATAACTATGGCATGCAAGTGGTTCATAAATCATTAATATAGTTTCTCCATGAACTAATAATTCATAATGATTAGCGATAATCTCTCCAATACCTTTCTTTTTTTTAATTTTAACATCTTTAATTCCTTCTCTTTTTAATCGATCTCTTACAATTTTTGCAGTGTCTTCGGGATCTTCTGATAAAACATCGAAATCTGGTGTTTTTCTGAAATGCATTTTTTTAAATTTTTTAAGATATCGCAAATACATCTGATTAGCCATTGCACCAAAAAATACTACACCCTGATTCATTAATGAGTCACGTGTGATATGAAAAATCTTTTTTTCATTTCCTTTTGGTAATTTGTTATCTACATCGAAAAAACGTTGTATTTCCACAAATTCACAATGCTTTCCACGCAAAGGATAATTTTTATTTAAAAGAGAAATTCTTTTTAAAACCTTTTCCCATCTAGATGGATTACCTTTTGGACGCGATAATTCAAGATACATAAGCATACGTAAAAAATTAGGTGGGGAATATAAAATACCCCTAATACTAACAGCTTCATTTTTAATTTTTTTAAACAACTCTGGAACTAAATAAGTTATATCAGCTACAGGAATGAAGTTAACAAAAACTTTGAATGTGCCTGCATGAACCCCTGCTTTAGCTTCAATACGAGCAAATCCTTTTTTATAGTAAATATTTGCTAATTCTTTAGCATCTTCCATTGGCGTTGGTGAAAAAAAATCATAATCAGGTAATTCTACAGTAGGGTCATAAAACTGATCATCCGGAGGTAATAACGCATTAATTGCAGTTCCTCCGTAACAGATTCTCTTTTTATTTTTCAAGAATTCCTCAACAACTTCTATAATTGTTTTAACTTCGGGATTTCTTAAAAGTTCTTCACCCTCAATCTTATCAACACTATCTACAGCGTGTCTAAGTATTGCTAATTCACATTCTTCAAAAGTCATTTTTTTATCACACGACATATTACTAATATATAGTGTTATAATAATTATTTACATTTTAAATGAAATCATTGGCAATGAATAATTTTTTGCTTTGAAAGATAACTTTTCATCCGGAGGCGTTGGGCAAGTGAGTTTGCTAGTCTTCATACATAAGTATGGAGGTTTAGGTACAAAAGCAGAACCTTCTTCATTAAAAAAATTAAGATAATATTTCATATTTCTATCCATATTCTGATAATTCATACATACCATCTGACATCCCAATGAATGATGCAATACTATTTTTACATTATTATTAATATCGCTCCAATCGGGCATGGTTAATGCTAAAGATGATTTATTTTCTTCTTTTAAAGTATCCGCATTTGAACTATATTGAACATCATGATTTCTTAATTGTCTAAAATAAATGGAATTAGAACCTAAATTTACTAATTCATAAAATGAATTATTCATATCCTTATAATTATCATTTTCCTGATAGGCCATAATAATTACTTTACCCATTAAGTTTTTTAAAGGTTCTAATGTAATGTTTTCAGTTTGACCATCGTCCATTTTTCTACCCTCATAACTAAATCTAGCATCCATTAGACGTCCCGCAAAATTTTCAGTGATTGCAGATGCTAGTTGTGGATAAATATCTTTTCTATTAGATTTTATTCTAAAATGTAAGAAAAGAGGATCATTTGGATTTGCTGATTTGGCGGATGAAAAAGCTAATTGTGATATTCTTCTCAATACGTTATCCACAGGAATACTGTTGTAAGTTCCTTTAATGTTAACATTAGGTGTGGAAGATGCAGCTACCACTGGTCTTCCATCCATTGAATATATTTCAAAATCTAATACTCGTGCGCCATGAAAAATGATTTGTTCTAGAGGCTCTAAAGATACATAACTATCCTGAAAGTCTCCTGCACAACAAGAATTGTAACTACTCGCTACATAAAAATTTAATAATGGTTGTTTATATTTAGGATCTGAAGTATTAATACTTGAAAGCTGAGGAGCAAAATCCTGCGTATTATATATTTTTTCCATCTTAGTTATATTTGAGTCCTTCTTTCCTATCTGATTTCTATAATACCAAAGAACCCCTAATATTGCTAATAATACTCCTATCCAGATATATCTAGATAAAAATGTTTGTGCTTGTTCTATTGATTTTTGATATCTATCCATAATTAGGTATATAATTAATTTATATTTTAATCTCTTGCTAAAAATGAATAATTAATCTCATTACTTAAATACTTTTTATAAACTAATTATATATAAAACAAATGCCTGGTGGATTATTACAATTAGTAGCATATGGACAATCAAATATAATATTAACAGGTGACCCCAAAACAACATATTTTAAATCATCATACAAAAAATATACACCTTTTGGTATGCAAAGATTTAGAATCGATTTTGAAGGTTTACGAAATTTATCTTTTGACTCAAAAACAGAAATGGAATTTAAAATTCCCAGATACGCTGATTTACTATGGGACACTTATATAGTTGTTAATTTGCCTGATATTTGGAGTCCTATTTTTATAGAAATGATGTCTCTGGAAATTATGTGCCTTATGAATTTAAATGGATCAACGATATTGGATTCGCTATGATTGATAAAATCACTATTCATTCAGGGGGTTCAACATTAGCTGAATATTCAGGTGAATGGATGATGAATGCAATTCGTAGAGATGAAGGCGAGAAAAGAGTTTTGTTGGGCAATATGACTGGTTCAGATAATGAAGTTGAGCGACTTGTAAATCCATCAAAATTTAATAATGGAAAATATCCTAATGCAATTTATAATGTGAATATAGATCCAAATCTTAATAGCGATATTAAAGAAATAGAACCATCTATAAGAGGTAGAAAACTATACATTCCACTCATGGCGTGGTTTACATACTCTACAAAAGTTGCTCTCCCATTAGTAGCTATGCAGTATCAAGAAGCTAGCATAAAAATAGAATTTAATTCAGTTCGAGATTTATTTACAATTTTAGATGTAGAACAATCAAATCCAACTATTGGAATACCTCCAAAACTAAATTTAAATAGAATTGCACCCAATACAGCTGATGTAAATCATCAGTTATGGAAATTTTTACAACCACCTCCGGGATTACCAACTAGTGAATCTGAAAATAATAGTTTATACCTTAATAAAAGAAACGATTGGAATACAGATATTCATTTAATTGGAACATACATTTTTCTTGGAAATGAAGAAAGAAATACTATTGCAAAATGCAATCATAGTTATTTAATAAAACAACAATATGAATGGGATTACTTAAATGTAACTGGCTCACGACGTGTTGATATTCCTAGTAAAGATATGGTAGCTAGTTATATGTGGCGATTTCGTAGAAGTGACGTAAAAGAACGTAATCAATGGTTTAACTATTCTAATTATAAATGGGAAAATGAGCAACCTGGTAAACCTCAATTATTAAATATTTCAAATGGAACATCGTATACATTACTTACTGATAATCCATTTGGACTATATTCAAGCGGTCCTAGAGATAATGGTAATATAAAAAATATTATGATTGATTTGGCTATTCTTTATGGTCAGGAATATCGTGAAAATGTATTACCTGCAGGTGTGTATGCATACATTGAAAAATGGTGGAGAACTACAGGTATTGCTAAATATGGTCTTTATTGTTATAATTTCTGCACAAATAGCAGTAGATTAACATATCAACCAACTGGTGCTCAAAATGCTAACAAGGTTAAATATATAACTTTTGAGTTTAACACAATTCAACCACCTAAAAACGATGACCCAAACTTAAATAATGTAGATGTATTATGTGATGATAATGGTGAAATAATAGGAATTAGAAAGGACGTTCATACTCTTAACAAATACAATTTTGATTTAAGAATATTTGAGGAGAGATATAATA
>Ga0129351_1001017_pt1 | contig 10894 bp, 9 predicted proteins | sample CPBDNA_8_FD_94423 | JGI IMG/M metagenome (GOLD analysis project Ga0129351, IMG submission 94423) | Freshwater to marine salinity gradient microbial communities from Chesapeake Bay, USA - CPBay_Sum_27_0.2_DNA | ecosystem: Environmental > Aquatic > Marine > Coastal | place: USA: Chesapeake Bay... | reverse complement strand
ATATTCTTGTTAAACTATTAACTTGAATTAAAGGTTGTCCTGATTTATTAACTAATAATGGAATTTCAAATTTTTTCTTTTTCTTTTTATTATTATTATAAAGTGTATGAAAATTTAAATAATAAAATTTAAAAATTTTTTTTTTATATATTTTTTTTTTGAGAGATTTTTTAGAATTCTAAATTTAAGAAAACTACCCCCTATATTTAGTAAAAATCTATTTTTATTGGTTATTTACGAAAAAATAAAATGTATAGATAATATATAAAATGATTGGATATGTTTATAAGTTATATAATGACAAGCATACATATTTTGGTTCAACTACCCAAAAAATGAATAAAAGGTTAAACTCTCATTTACATAAATGTAAAAATTTTTACCTTAATAAAAAAGGTAGATTTACAACTGCTTTTTATATTACTAAAAAGGGAAGAAATAGTTTTAAATGTGAAATACTTGAAGAAATAGATTTTGTAGATAAAAATGAATTATATAAAATAGAAAGGTATTATATTGAAAATTATGAATGTGTTAATAAAAGCATTCCTCTACAAACAAGAAGAGAACATTATTTAAAAAATAAAGATAAATTAAGAGAGAAACGATTAAAAAAATATTATTTAACAGGTAAATGGTAATTACCTTTTTTTTAATTTTATAATATCTAATTATATATTATAAAATGAGTGATTATTTAAATAAAACTGGTGTTCCTAATATTGAAAATACTATTTTTAGAAGATTACAAAATAAATTTAATCATTTACCATCACAACCTAACGGCACAAATGCTCCATCAAGTGTCTCAACTGATAGTTTATATAGTATTAAAAATAGTAATAATATAAGCGAACTTTATTTTAATGGAAACCAAATAACCACGAATGGAGGTATTGGGAGCAATATTTGGGAGGTAGATGCTAGTGATAATACACAAGTTATTACATTAAATAATAAAAATGTTTCACTCCAAAATTTAGATATAAAAGATATTGGATTTGCTGAATTTGAAAATAAAAATGCCACTACAAGTGATACAAAACTTTATGTATATAATAATAATTTATATTGGGGTAATATTCAGTTAGATAGTCCGCATATTACTGCTTATTGGAATTTAAATGGATCTACTTTATCTCCAAATGGTGCTTATAATATTTCTATGGAAGTTAGTGGAACTCGTCATAACATAGAAAATATAGCAAATTTAACTGCTGAAACTATTGCTATGATAGGAAGCACAAGAACTATAACTAATGTTGATGGTTTAAGTTTTACCGGTTTATCACCTTATATAAATGGATTAGGAAGAATAGATTTTTCTACTACATTAAATACAACTATTAATAATTTAGATACATTAAATGTTGCGACTGCTAATACAACGACAACTAATGCTGTTAATGCTTACACAACTAATTTAAATGTTGATTATATTAGTGGAAGAGCAGGTAGTATTATAAATATTTCGCCAGGTAATGCTATATTATCAGGTGAAATTCAAGTTAATAATAATCAAGCAGATGCTAAAATATATAGTAATCAATATTGGGTAGGCACAAAGGGAAATAATCCAACTCCATTAGCAAATTGGGTAATAGAAAGAATAGCAAACGGACAAACTAACCAAACCTATTCTAATTTTTGGGTATATCCAGCACCTATTAGTTATTTACAATTAGAATTAAAAGATGGAAATGCTGATAATAAAAGTGGTTTAAAAACTGATATATTAATAGTTGATAATGTTGCTGAGATAGCAAATTTATACGCACATCAATTTACATCAAGTGGAGCAGGAGGAAATGTTTTTGACTTTTTTGATACGTTGGGAAATGCGGTATTAAATGCTGGTGAAGCGTTCATAAAATTTAAACTCGCACAAAAGGCGATAAAATTTGGTTTGTATTCCGCGGCGGCCGTCGCAACCGTCTCAATAGCGGGAAACATAATTTATAATGTAATTCAAAATAATATAACACCTGATTATTTCGCACAAGCAAGAGAATTGGGTTGTGAAGATAGTAATGGTAATGTAAGATACACGATAATAGAACCACCTATTGGTGCTCCCGATAATGCGAATAATTTATTTTCTTTTGGAATGAATGCAGTTGTTGGCGGTTCAAGATTAGCAAGTCAAGGGTACATACAAACAGAAAACGCACAAAATCTAATAGAAGGACCAGCAAGTGAAATTATATGGTATGGAATGATTCATGGTCATGATCCACAAAATAGTATAAGTTTTAAACAATATACATCGGTTTCTAACTGGGAAAGCACCGCTAAACAGGGATTAAACGGCGGAATTTTTAGAACTGGAGCAAATATGTATAACAGAAGATTAATGAGTATAGATGATGGAGATGGAAATAATCCAAGATTAAGATTTAATGGAACTAATAATATTCTTGCTTATAAAAGTGAAATAGATGCGATTGATTACTGGGAGATAAACGGAGGTTATTTACAACCTAACGCATCGTCAGGTGTGCAAGGAAAAATCCAAATAAATAGTAATAATGTTAATATATTTGAAGATGTTTATTTATCAAGTGGAAGAGCAATAAATTTTATTCAATCAACCAAAGGAAGAATTAGTTATGATGATACAGCAAAAACTTTAACCTTTAGAAATGGAGATAATAATGGGGAGTTTATATTTAATAATTATTTAGATAATGCTATGTTCAAAATTGATACTACAAACAACAGAATAGAAATTCCACAAGGTTCATTATTTTTTCAAGAAAGTTCTAACCAAAAAATTAATAAAGTTGGAAACACTAATTTAATTTTTGAAATGAATTCTCAACATATTTTAACTCTTGAAAATGCACCATCTATTTGGGCGACTGGTTTTGAATATCCAGTCTCATTATTCCAAGATAGTCGTTTAAGCACAAGTGGTTCAGTTAATCATGACAGCACACAAATACAATTATTATCACCAAATAGCACAGGAACATTATATATAAGAGCAGATAATGGGAGCGATGGAGATTATACAAATGTTTTTTATTCAAGACGACAAGGAGCAACAACTGGAAATCAATATAATATTTTTATGGATGTTCCAAAAACAAAAGTTAATAATTTACAATTTACACCTATTAGTTCAGGTAGTTTATTAAATACTGGTTTAGAATTTACACAAGACTTTGGAAGAAATGATTTAATTTGGTATAGTGATAAAGTTTTAACAGATAATGCACCTAATATTAGTAATAAATTAACATTTACAGATATAACATTAACTAATAGCGGATTAGAAAGAAATGGAACTGATATTTATTGGAATGGTTCTAGATTAAATAATCAAGCAAGTGGAAGCAGTTATTTTACAGATGATGGAACTACCGCTACCTCATCAGCATTAGATTTTAATTTCGTTCAAGATGTAGAAATTGATGGACAATTAACTTGTAATGCGACAACAATTGCCTTGGGTGGAGCATCTGGTGGTGGAAATAATTTAATTATGACTTTACCTACAGGATCTAATAATTCACAAATTACTATTAATTCAGGTCAAAGATTTATTAATTATAATGCCAATACAAATAAAGGTTTATTTATATCACATCAAGGAGGAACAGATAGTGAGCATAATATTCAATTTCAATTAGGTGCAAGTCCATTTACTTATTTTAAAATTGATGATACTAATTCTACTTTTTGGACTAATGTCCATTTAGATAGTGGGAAAAATATAAATATGAGTTTTGGCGATATAGATATGGCAAATGGCGATATTAATATAGCAACTGGAAATTTAATAATTACTGGAGGCGGAGTAGATGTTGCAAATGATTTTAAAATTAGAAGTAGTAATATTGCGACGAATTATATGGATATTGCTATGAGTGATACGAGTGTTGCTTTTTCATTTGCTGGTGGTTCTAATCCAGATGCTTATTATTTTAAAGATTATAACTCTGCTAATATTGTAAAAATTCAAAGAGATGATTTTCAATTCACGGGAAGTGATACTAATATAAAATTTGCTATTTCATCTTCACAAGTAAATAGTTATAATGATTTTTATGCTAATGAAATTTATTCAAGAAGTGGTAGTGATTTAGTATTAGGTATAAACGGAACTGAAAAAATCAAAATTGATAACACTAATTCTCGTGTATTTATAAGTGAAGATTTATTAATTGGAACGGGAACACATTATGGAGCATTAACAATTAATAGAAATAATAGTGTAGCAGGAACTAATTTTACCACATATAGTTATTACTTTTATTCATCTCTTGCTCCAGCAAGTTCAAGCAGTCAATTAGGAACTGGTTCTTATTCACTTGCTATACACGCAAATGGGTGGATCAATAGTTGGGGGTATATAACTTTCAGCGACCAAAGAATTAAGAAAAATATTAAATCTTGTGATTGTGAATTAGATAAAATAAATGAATTAAGAGTAGTAGAATATGAATATATTGATAAAACAAAAGAAGGGGGAGAAAGATGCGGATTTATTGCCCAAGAGGTTGCCAAAGTATTACCTAATGCTGTTAAAAATTCAACTAATTTCATACCTGATTATTACAAAATAGTTGATAAAGTTAGTGACAATTGTATAAAATTAGAACAAAATCACGGATATGTTGTTGGAGATAAATTGAAATTAATTAATGAAGATAGAGAGTATATTGTATTAGTTTATAAAGTTGATATACAATATGTTTATTATAATGTAATTGGTGAATCAGGTTCTGTTATTATTCCTGATGTAGATGGAAAATATTTCCTTTACGGCAAGGAGGTTAATGATTTTAAACAAATTGATAATGATTATTTAAATGCTATTTCAATTAAAGGAGTTCAAGAATTATTTAAGAAAAATTGTGAATTGGAATGTAAATTAAAAAATCTTTGTGATAAATTAGGAATTCCATTTAGTGAATTATAATTTTCTCTGCTTGGAATATATTTCTCTGCTTGGACTATGTTTTAAAAAGATATATATAAAACATAATCCTCAACGCTAATTATAAATCTTTTTTTTAAGGTGCTTGGAGAGAATATTGATGCTTGGAGAGAAATTAATATACTAATCTAATATATAATGGATTATCCAAAAATAGTAAATAAGGGGGTAGGTTTCTTAAATTTAGAATTCTAAAAAAATCTCTCAAAAAAAAAATAAAAAAAAAAAAAGTTTTAAATTTAATTAAGGAAGGTACCCCCCAGGGGGGGTATGTTTCTTATTTTCAGAAATTTATAAAAATATTTTTTTTTATTTTCCAAGTTCAAATCAAAAAAAAAAATTGAACATTTATTTTAAAATAAATATATTTAATAAATAATAATTATTTATTATAACGGATAACACGATGACCATCTACAGGAGCGAAACCCAACTTAAAGCACAAACTGTAAAAACTTGGGGTTTTGATTTAAAAAATGGATATAGAGGTTCAAAAACTCCTTTTGAATTTTGTTGCGAAAGATGCGAAATAGATGTTATAAATCATTTGATAAAACAAGCAAAAAAAAGAGGGTTTGGTTATAAATATATTACAAACAAAGAAACCAAATATAGTATGTTTATAGTCTGTTTTGACAAAAATCAAGATAAACTAAATGAATTTTACAGTTTTCAATTTTAGTTGAACCTACTATTTTTAATTAAAAATATAACAAAAAAACAAATTAAAATATAACTTTTTTAAAATATATATAACTTTTTTATAAAAAGATAATATATAATGAATCATAACAAATTTTATAATGAGTTATTATTTACTCCTGAATTAGCAAATATGAAAAAAATGAAAGAACCTGCTTTAACTAAAATATACACATATCCAATTGATAAAAATTTAAAATGGTATAAACCATTTCCTGAATTTCCAAATATTGACCAAGATAAATACTTTTTTAAATATGAATATATTGATGCAATAAATAGAAAAATTGCTAATTTACAATCTCTTTTATACGAAGAACAATTGCGTGAAGTAATTGATAATGATATAGAATTAAATGAAATGAAATTAGAAGATAGAAAAATCCAAGAATTAAATAATTATTTTAAACAATCTTTATTTTCTAATGTTATGAATCAAGTTAAAGAGGGATATTTAAAAGCACAAGCAAAAGAATTAGAAAAGAATAATACCGCTGTTTTAGATGCTGAAAAACAAAGAGCGATGATTCAAGAACAAGATAGAAAAAAATTAACTTTAGAAACTGAAAATGCTGATATTAGATTAGAATTAAAAAAAATTGATGATAGTATTAGTTCAGTAGTTGATGAATTATTAGAAGAAGAAAAATTAGATGAATTAGAAGGAGTTAAAGATATTTTAGATGAATTTAGTGAAATTTCTAAATATCCTGAAACAGAAGGAAATATAAATAATTATATTAATGAAACTCTCGCAGAACTAGGTGAATTACAAGAAAGCGAATTAAGCGAAGTTTTATCTAAAATAAGTGAAGCAACAGGTCAAGAATTAGAAAAAGAAACAGAAGATCAAGAGTTGTTAAAAAAACAATTGGAAGAGAAAAAAATTGCTCAAGAAAAAGTATTTAAAGCAAAACAATTAGCAGAGGATAGAAAATTAAGAATTGGAGACACAAAAGGCAAAATAGAAAAACAAAAAAATATTAATGATGTTTATATTAGCGAATTAGATAAAATTAGAAAAAATTTTATGAAATTTGATAAAGGTATTGAAAAAGGTTTAAGCAAGTCACGAGATATTTTAGAATTTTTAGGTTTATCAAATGAATTAAGATTTATAGATAATAATGAATATGAAATTATAAAAAATAATTTTCCTGATTTAAGAATTTCAACTAAACCTGAAAGAGAAAATATTAGAAAAAATATGAATATTTTTTTTAGAACTATTAGAGGAGGTAATAAAGTTAATATTAAAACTTTTATTGAAAATATAAAGATTGCTGATTTAATGAGTGGTTTAGATAAACAGGCATATAGTTTAGAATTTTCCCCTAATAATATTACTAAATTAGAAAGACAATTAAAAGATTATAGAAAAACAAATATTGGAAAATTAGGTGTTAAACAAAGTAATTTAATTTTACAACAAGGTGAAAAATTACAAAATGATGCAGAAAGATTATTAAATATAAATCTTGCTGGATTATTACAAATACCTGACCCTGAAGGTGCGATGTTTGAAGATAAACCGCCAACTACTGAATTAAGCACACCATTTCCTGAATTTGAAGAAGAAGAAGGTGGAGCAATTTAGGGACGAAGTAAAAAGATAGGTAAAATAAAGTTATTTACGAAAAAAAAATTCTAAATTATATATATATATATATAATGGTTGAAACTGATACTAAACTTGGTGATTATTCTACTCCTCAAAATGATTTAGATAGAATGTTATTAGAAAAATTCCCTGATGTTCCGCTTTCAATAATGAGAGATATTTACCTAATTCATAAAGATTTTAGTGAAGAACAACAAGAGGATTTTACTAAATCCAGTTTAAGTAATGACTGGACTGAATATGATAAAAAATATAATATTAAAAACATTAGATATAATACTTTTGATGAAGTAATAGAAGATATGAATAAAAATGAAGTTTTAGAAGAAATACAAGAATAAAAATATCTATAATAATTATATAATGGATACTTATTATAGATTAATTTTGACTAGTTCTGGTCAGACAACTTATAGCAGTCCTGTTTATACAAATTTAAATTTTCCTGATTTATCACCTTATCAGTATTGTAAAATTTTTGTGGAAAGTTGTGGTTTAACTATTGCAGAAGAAAATGGAAATAATGTAGAAAAATCACACGATTTTGTTTCTATTGAACTTGCCGATTACGCATCCTCTAATACCCAAATATGTAATGGAAGCAATACAAGCAACAGCAGTATTTTAGATGTTATTAGTGGAGTTCTTGAAAGTCATACTGGAGAAGGACACGGAGTTGTAAAATGTAATAAAAATAGAGTTAGTGATATTATTATGGATGGAGCAATATTTCCTATTAATGTTTTACAAAATAATAGTATAAAATTACATATTAGATATGCTAATGATAGTTTAGTAATAGCACCACCAAGTCCTCATAATCAATATAAAATAATTTTAGGAATACAATTAATAGAATAAATTTATTAACATATTATATAGATATGACTGATATAACCTATAGAAATGTATTTATTGACGGCAATAAAAAAACATCTGGCACTACAAATAATTTTACTTGTTTAATTAATAATAGTGATGGTTTCTTTAATTTAGAAAGTAATGAAAAATATTATGAAAAAATTATTTGTATTCCTCAAAAATTAAAAATTATGAATGATTTTTATAATATTTCATCTACTGGTAATTTAGTAAATAATCAATTTGGTTTTGTAGTATCAACAATTTTAAATCCTACTAATAAAGAGGGAGCAAAAATAGCAATTCCATCTGGATATTATAGTGTTTATTCTTTATTAGATTGGTTAAATGAAAATGTTAGTGATACATTAAATAATGATATTCCAAATATTGGAAGTGACCCAACTAATTATACATATACATTTACTGCCGATTATGATAGTGATAAAAATAAATATACATTTGGAGTAGCAGTAAATAATAATTTTTACAGCACTTATAATTTAAAAATGGTATTTCAAGATACAACAACAGAAGGCGGAGATTTAGAATTTAGTGGAGTTGCAAATCAATTTTTAGGAGCATTAACAACAAGTCAAATTGGAATGTCAGGAATTGCTGAAAGTCCTGAAACTTTAAATTTTCTCGCATATCCTGAAATTAATATATATAGCAACATAGTTTTAGAATCAAGGGAAAATTCTATTAATGGAATGGAAGATAGCGAATTATTATTAACAATTGATAATAATCAACCAAAATTAAGTTATTTAAATTTTGAAAATTCTAATGATTTATATTTAACAAATTGCCGTCCTAATATTCAAGACTTTACATTTAGGATTACAAGCAAAGATGGAGTTCCAATCGATTTTATTTCATATCCCCAAATTTATTTAACATTTAAAAAATTTAAAATATATAGAGAAAATCAAGTTGAAACTATTTTAGAGAATATTTTAAGACTTCACGAATTAAATACTTTGTATAGCAAATTATCAATTAATCAAAATCTTTAATTTTTTTTTTAAAATAATTTAATTATTATTCTAAAAATAATTTTCTAAATATATCATATAATATGAGTGAAGAACATTCTAGAATTCCTAAATCTTTATCTGCCTTTCAAGGTTCATTCCCTATGGAACGCAGAAGAGTTAAACTTAATACATTAAATGGCACCTCACATAGTGCTGGAGGTAATGTAAGATTGAGATTTCCTGAAAGAGCGTTGGTAGATTTATCTACATGGAATGTAAATTTCAAAGCAACTTGTGCAGGTACAAACGCAACGGGAGTTCAAGTGCCAGTTTCTTATGCCCTTATGAAATCAATTCAATTCACAGTTGGAGGAGTAAATATTGGATCACAACAAAATTTCCAAAATCAATTGGCACACGCTGTTAATATTGCCTCTCGTTCTATTGAATATGATAAATCTAATATGAATGCACACGGATATAATAATCACGCAACAGCAAATACTGATGATACTAATAAGGTGACCTGTTGTGACTGGTTCCCATATACACTTGCCTCCTGCGGAGTATTAGATACAGCGATTTTTCCCTCACTTGAAGCAGACATAAGATTAGAAGGTAATGATTGTTTGAATGTTATTGCCGGTACAGACGGAACTTATAGCATAGCAAATGTAGTATCTTATGTTGATATTTTATTACCTGCAAGTGAAGGTTATATGAAAACTATAGCATCAAGATTATCAAGCGGAGGAGTTGTTAAAAAATCAGTTCCTACATCTGTAGGATTTAACCAAGTCCAAAATGGTTCTAATAGTGTTAATTGTTCATCTAATTCACTTGATGCAGTTATGGTTGGTGTTAAAGCAAATGGTTGGAATTCACAAGCACTCCAAGGAGCACATTTATACAATAACTTTTTAGCATATAAACTTGGTGATACAGATGCCGACCAATTATTCCACTTACAATTAGCAAATGGTAATCAATACCCCGCTTATGGTGATGGAGAAAATTCATTTGAATATGCTGAAATGACCAGGGATTGGGCAGGTAAAACATCTGCTTACAATTATAATAAATTGTTCTTTAATCAAACTGCCTCAAATACTGATGTTATTACTCAAAATCTTTATTTGGAAAGAAACTTTGTTTGGTTTGCACAATTGGGTGGAGAAGGGTCCGCAGTCGATAATCATGGTTTGCATACAGGTCTCAATACTCAAGGTGGTTCTAATATTATAAGAATTAATAGCACAAATCTCCAAGCAAATGATGAATTAATGGTTTCCTGCTTATGCAGTTCTATTCTAGAAGGAAGAGCGGGAGGAGTAGTTGCTTTCGTTCAATAGGGACTTTGTACCTTACCCTTTTTGTTATCTTTTTTCTAAAAAGATAAAAAGTATAAAATAAACATTTAGAATAAAATTAATTTATTATATTATTATATATAATATAATGAATGTTTCTGTGTATCCTCCAAATGTATTAAATCAACCTGCCGATTTAAGAGTTCAGCATAAAAATAAACAACCTGATCAAATCGCACAAGTAGATTATAAATATCAATCTTTAAATATCCCTGATGCAGTTAATCCTCCTGAAACACAAACTCATTATGGATATTATGATTTAAAACCATTACCTCAATCACGCATTAGTGATTTTAAAGAACATAAAGATAGAAAATATACTCCATTTTCTTATAATGGTTAAAAAATTAAACATTATTTTCTTAAGATAAATTGTTATATTTTATTATATAATATAATAATATATAATTTT
>Ga0129351_1001016_pt1 | contig 10896 bp, 18 predicted proteins | sample CPBDNA_8_FD_94423 | JGI IMG/M metagenome (GOLD analysis project Ga0129351, IMG submission 94423) | Freshwater to marine salinity gradient microbial communities from Chesapeake Bay, USA - CPBay_Sum_27_0.2_DNA | ecosystem: Environmental > Aquatic > Marine > Coastal | place: USA: Chesapeake Bay... | reverse complement strand
GTGGAAACAGGACCAGTCTAAAAAACTCAGGTCACCATTCGCGGCTGCTGTTGAGCGTTGGCACTGTCGGGTTGTCATCGGTTGGTGTAGGTGGGGGCCTGTGTTTGCGTGCGAGGGCACCCAATGCCTGGTTGCAGTTCTGGCATGCTGCTCGCAGGTTGGATGGGTCCCACCAACCGCCACCCCATGAAACTGGTGTGATGTGGTCCACGCAGGTGGCTTGAGTTGTGCAGCCGAGCAAACCGATCTGGCAGGTGTGTCCGTCGCGCTCGAGGATTCTTGCGCGGATGGTGCGCCACCGTCCCGAATACACGGGCTTTTGCGGTTTGTAGCGTCCGTTTCGCATAGGGGGGCCACGGGTTTTTTCTGGGGGGGTTTTACGCGCTTCCCCACAGGGTGGGCACAGTCGGTTGCATGGCGCGCTGTCTCCATTCCAGAGCGTAGTGCAGGCAATGTGCGCATGAGCGCTTCGGGCAGTTGGGATCTGGTTTCATTCTTCCACCGTATGACCAGGCCATGCTGTCACAGGATGTGAGCAGGTTTCCATAAAGGCCAATTGCGTCGCGTTTGGCACCAAACGCGTGCAGTCGTAGTGGTTGCAGTGCCTGGGCAATCTCGGCAGCCTCCCAGGTTGCTTGACGACGGCAGATTGATCCGATGCCTACAACAGGCTGATTGGTCAGATCAATTTGCATGCGTTCGTACATTTCTACGTGTCTGAGGTAATCCTCAAGGGTCCAACCTTGCAGTACGGGAATGATCGGCAGGTCAGGTGCTTGCCATCGCAGTTCTAGGTAGTTGTTGACGGTCAACCATTGGTGCATGTTGATTGTTTTGCCTGTTCGTTTCAACATGTCCGGTTCACACATCCAGTCCTGTGGTGATGCCCAGTCGAGTGAACCAATCTGGTCCTGATACCTGCGTATTGCGCTGATGTATTCGCTCGGTTTGGTTACCCATTGGCCGTACATGAGCAGTTCGGTGAAACCTCCTGAATCCAGAGCCCATCGGGTAGTTGCCGGTTTGAGGGTTTTGTAACGCCTCAAAGTTCGGTGCGATACGAACAGTGGCACATCGGTCAGTTGACCGTTCCATAGCCAGTTGGCACGGTCTGTGCCTAGATAGAACCTCATTGCCCGTACATGGCCGCAAATTTCTTGCCGAACCGTTGCGGGTCTGGTGTGCGGCCTCGGGCTTCAATCACTTTGCAGTAGGCAGCCCATGCCACTGCTTGCCCTTCCTCAATGCTGAGCACTCGGCCGGTGGATTCGGGCAGCGCTGTGTGTTCAAGGCTGCGCCGGTTGTGTTCGTGGCGTAGTTCTTTGGCTACCTGGTTGAACGATGGCACGCTGTCAGGCTTGCTTGCCATCATGCGGTCAAATGCCATGTAAATGGTGTCATCGTTGTAGCGGGCCAAGAGTTCGGCCCACATGGTCAGCATGGTTTTGGCTGCTGTGCTGTCGCGGTCCTGGTCGTGATCCCACGGCATGCGTCGTGGTTTGTATGCGAACGCGACTGGGCCGGTTAGGTATTTGATGGCTGTGGCTTTGTTCATTGTCCCTCCTCGAGATCGGCTAGCAGTTCGTTTGCTAGGTCAATGCCTGCTGTCAGTGTGCCACGGTTGCGGGCCACGGGTGGTGGATCGTCATACCAGCGTTCCTGTGTCAGCCAGGTGTACGGGTGCGGTATGTAACGGGTTTCGGTGTTGGATTGCTGCCAGTAGGTAGCCCAGCGTTGGATGCCGTCGAGTATCACCGGTGACACTATGTCGGCGTTGCGTTGCCACCAGCGTGCACATTTCTGTTTGGCGAGTTTGCGTGGGTACAACTGCCAAAACCGCTCAAACTGATCGTGTTCTGATTCTTTGACGGTTCTGTTATTACGGTTCTGTCCGGACACGTATGTCCGGTGGTCTACCGGACACGTATGTCCGGTGGTAGGTGACACGGGTGTCCGGTGGTCCACAGGACACGTATGTCCGGTGGTGCCGTCATTCGGAACGCTCATGTTGAGGTGGTAGGTGTAGGTGCCGAGGCTGCCGTCAGCGCGGCGGCGGCGTGCCCGACTGATCAAACCGTGTTGCTCGAGGGTGCCGGTGATGCGTTGCACCTGGCGTGTTGACAGCAAACAACGATTGGCGACATGGCTCATTGATGGCCAGCACAGGCCGTCGTCGTTGGCGTGATCAGCGATGGCAAGCAATACGAGTTTTTCTGTCGGGTTGGTTAGTTCCTGTTCCCATGCCCATGCGAGTGCGCGCAGGCTCACATAGCCCCCTCGATGCCTCGCAGCCGGTCGTGGATCGCATCAAGGTCCTCGGGCCGCCAAATGTGGTACTCAACGCCTGCGGCTAGCAGTACGTCACTCCACCGTTTTTGGTTGTCGGTGAGTTGGCCTCGGCCGCGTTTCAGTTCGGCCAGGATGAATCCGTGCGTGGGGTGCGCTAACGCTAGATCGGGCCATCCGGTGTCACCTTGTGTGGCGGTGCGCCATTGGCCGTTGCTGTTTTGGGCTGGCAGCGGATGGAACACGAGCCAGCCGTACAGTTTCGCGATCGTCAGCACCTTGTGCTGTAGATGACGCTCGAGCATCAGTCTGGTTCGGCCTCGACGTGGGCCATAGCGCGTTGAATGGCGTTGTTGACCTGCACCATGTTTTGGAGGTTCAGCGCGTATTCGTTGCAGTGGTGCGGGCGGTCCTGCAGGCTCTCAATCGTGGTCAGCAGGTGCCTGATTTCGGCGGCTGCGTGTCCGTACAACGTGGAACCGTCAGCACCGTAGGTGCGGCTCCGGTGTGCGTCATCCAGTGCTGTCAGTAGATCGTCGCGTTTCATAATCTTTCCTCCATTGGCAGGGTCGGCACAACCACTTGTCGGCAGGGCCATGAAATCGTTTCTGGCAACCCAAACAGGTATGCCAACGCCACGCCATCAGGCCACCTCGCGTACCAGCGCCTCGAGGTGTTGCACGTGAGCGCGTAGTTCACGAATTTGCGCCTGGTATGCGTCGAGTTCGTCGGCGGCACGATGGATCAGCGGCAGCATGCGGCCTGGTGTTTCGTTGGCGACGGTCCACAGCCGCAGTTTGTCTGACGTTCGTGTTTCGTAGGTCACTGGTTGTTCAACTCCTCAATTTTGCGTGAACAGGCACGTTTGTCGTTTTTCAGGGTTTCCCATTCTGCCTCATCGATTTCAACCTCGTGGCGTTTCGCCAGTGTGCGCAAAAATCCAAGTTGTTTTTCGGAGGCTGGCTGTGTGCCGCTGGTGGTGCGTGGCGGTGTGTCAGGTACCGGTTGCAGGTTTCGTGGCTTAGGCGGCTGTTCAGGGCCGTTTGACGGGTGCCTGTTGCGTGACTGTGCGCTAGCAACCTCGTTGGCTGACGCAATGCCTGAGTCAATGGCCACGCCCATCATGCCCAAGCAGCGGCCGAGCGCCGAGGTTGACGCGTTTTGCTGTTCACTGCCTTTGGTGTACGGGGTGGTGCCTGGCCACGGTTCCCAGCATGATGCGATGGCGGGCAGCGGGTCGTCAGGATCACGCCACACGGTGGTTGTCACCTCGAGGTAGGTGCGTTCACCGATGGTGACGATGTTTGGTGCGGTTTCTTGCACGCGTAGTTCAGGCCAGCGTTCCAATGCGAGTCTGAGCCGATGGTTGACGGTTACGTAGTCACCGAGGTCAAAGGCCATCAGATTGGGTCCGTGTGATCGTGGAGTGTGGCGGTCAGCGCCTCGAGGGTGCGGACGACGGACCACAGGGTCCAGCGGGCTTCGCGGAACATGTCGGCGGCGCATGCGTCACCGGATCGGCCGTCCATGCCGAGGTGTTCGTCGAGTTCGCTGTCAGGTATTGCCAAATCAATTTGCCAGTCAATGATGGTGGCCAGCAGTTCGTCAACCAGTCGGCTGATGCGCTCCGGTTCGGGTAGTTGTGTCGTCGGCATTGGGTCCCTCCTCAGGTGTGAAGCCGTAACGTTTGATGAATTCGGCGCGACGTTGTTGTGGTGTCATGCCACCAAAAATGCCGTGCCACGGTGGTGGCATTTCTAACGCGTACTCGAGGCACGCGTCAGATACTGGGCAGCCGTCGCAGATCGCTAGCGCGGCTTTAGCGTTTTTTGTGTTCGGGTTGCGGCCGTCGCCTGCGAACCATAGGCGGGTTGGCTGATCGACGCAGGCCGCCTGTTTGGTCCAGTCGAGGTCTGCGCTGCGTGACCATGTTTGGAGTGGTGCCAGGTCGCGTGCGGTGCGTCTGCGGTCACGGTATTGGCGTTGGTAGGCGCTGTTCCAGGCGCGACACACGATGCAGCGGCAGCCGTGCTGTTTGTAGCCTGCGGCACGGCCGTGCAGGTCAATGTCAATGTCGTCACGGATCATGCGCACAGTTCGGCAGGGTCAATGCTCATGTACCACGGTTTCCAGCCGCATCCCCACCAGCCTTCGGCCTGCTGGTAGATGATCCATGCGGCCACCACGTTTTGCCCTGGCACGAACAGGTCATGTGCGGTGATGCCGTACTCCTCGAGCATCGGCAAATGCACCATGTTGATTTGAAACAAACCGTGGTCACCTGATCCGACACGGCCCGAGGTCGTGCGGTGCGCGTCAGGTTGGCAACGTGATTCTGCCCAAATCACACGGTCAGCGTTCCGCAACTGGTCGGCGGGAAACGCTATGGCGAGTGTGGACCACCACGCAGGGCACCGTGCGTCATCGGGAACGGTCGTGGTGGTCCTATTACCAGCCACAGGGCCAGGAGGTTTCCGCTCCGGACCGTTCACCCTGCCTTCAACGCGGATGGCTCCTGTGGTGGTGTGTGGGGCCCGTACCGGCTGCTCAGGGGGAGGAGCGTAAAAGGTGACCGGTACGGGCGGTCTTGCTTCGGCGTGTTCGTAGTCGTTGCCGCCAATGCCGAGGCACAAGCCGGCAAAACTGCCAACGCCGAGCGCGGTAACAAACCAGGCTGAGTGACGCATCAGCGCACCGCGTGTGTGGTGACGTGGTGGGCCAGTTCAAAACGGCTGATTTTGCCGCAGTATCCCCAAATCCAACGGCCCGCAGGTGCAACGCCAAATTGCTTGCTGAAATTTTGTGCGTCGTACTGGTCCATCACCGCGGGGATGCGGCCACTGTCAATCCACCTGAGTTCAAGGTTGATGGCTTGCTGTAACGCAAATTTGTGCTGATTGCTGTTCATTGTGTCCCTCCAGACTGTGAGCCGTGTCGCTCACCGAGCGATTAGACACGATTCCTACGTGGCTGTCAAGACCTGATTTTGTTGCGCAACTGATTCAGCCGCCACGCAACCAGGTTGTCAACAATGCGCAGCAACCAGCCGCGCAACAGATAACGCGCCGCGCTGATCACCAGCCTTCAGCAGCCCTATCCGTGGGCAACAGCGGAGCGGTCCACGTTTTGCCGTGCTCAGGTGTCATCAGCCAGCAAGCCTGCGCGGGAGGTTCAAAACCAAAATTTTCGGTCATCGCGTATTCGTCATACCCTTTCAGGCTGCCGTTCACGACAAACGACGGGCCAAACACCAGTTGATGCCAGTGGCCCATGATCATCAGGTCATAAGGCATTTCAAACGCGGCCTGCCGTTGCCGTTTGCGTGCATCAAGCCGCATGATTGGCGGCCAGATACCGCCGATGCCGCCACCACCTCGAGCCTGGTCACCGTGTGTGAGCAGCACTGTGTGCCCGTAGGACGGTATGAGGCAGTCAGCGGCCTCGGATACGTCAAACGTGATCCGGTCATCGTCGGCAAATATGCGTGCGAGCGCTCGGCCGAGGAACCAGTCAAAATTGTCGCGGGCACGCAGTTTTGAACGCGGTTTGCGAGTGCGTCGGCCGTGGTTCCCGACAACAACGGGCACGTGCAGGCGGCCGTATTCGTCAGCCAGCATCGCGAGGACGGCTGCTAGGTGATCTATCCAGTAGTCGAGGCTGCCGAGCACCGTGTCCTCGTTGGTGGCTGTCAGTTCCTCATGAATGTCACCGCTGAACATGTCGCCACCCAACGCCACTACGGCACCGTCGTAGTTGAGGCCGGTCCAGTAGTCGCGGGTGACGTTGACGAATCGGCGTGCGGTTTCGTACAGCCTGAGTTTGGCTATGTCACGGTTGTAGGCGTTGACGTTGTGCACCTCGGCAGGGTTGACCACTTCATCGAGGTGCAGGTCGGATAGCAGCAGCCAGGGTGTGGCCGTGTGTTTCGTTTTTGATTTCGGTGGTGTTTTCAACCATTTGGGTGGCTGATCGCGCGTGCCGATGTTGGACAGCACACCGAGTTCACGCTCAAGGCGTTTGCGTAGTTCGTCCTGGTCTTTTAGGCGGGCCTGCAGTTCCCGCACCGTTTCTTCAAGCAGTTCGGCCTGCTGGCGGCCCTCGTCGGACAATCCGTCAGCAATCGTCATGTTTCACACCTGCATGATCCGTTGACGTGAATTTGTGTGACACGCACACCGAGCGCGACACCATTGTTGTTCAACGTGTCCACCAGTTTTTGAATGGATGGGCCCTGCCCTCGAGGGTTCAGTAGCCGTTTTTCGCGTATCTGTTCGATGTAGTCCAGTACGGCTGTCCGGTCGGTGTCGTCGGCTTGGTCAAGCCACCGGCCGAATGAGCAGCGTTGAATGTTGACGTTGGCGAGGTCGTCGGCTAATCCCATGTTCCCTCCTGGCTGGTTCAGTTTTCGGTTTTGCGTTGCCCAATAATCGGGTCAACGGCCTGCCCGCTGCGGGCTGCGACACCATTGCCGATGGCGTAACCGACAACGCTGGAAATGATCGCCAGCACCGCGTCAGATTCAAGAACGCTGAGCGCACCCAAAACTGTGACGCAGACCAACGCGACTAACGCAATGACGGCTTTGGGCACGTTGACAACGGTTATTGAGTTTTTGCTCATGTGATGCCTGCCTGAATGTCAATCAGTACGTGGCATGGGCTTGAGGTGTAGACCTGGACGGTGCCGTCAGTCCGTACTGGCACCCATGCACTGTTTGCGATGTTGATGCCATGACTGTAGTTGACATTTGACACATTTGGTGGTGTGTGGCCGTCACCCCATACGGTGAGGTAGCCGCTACCGGACGGGTCCACCACGGTGACGTTGACGAACGCGGCGCGATAATCACCGAGCGGCACTGCTCGAGTTTCACCTCGACCGTGTGCAGCCGTGTTGCGGCTGTCGTAGGCGCGTACTGGCGGGCTGACTATGCGCATGTTGGGTTCCTCGTCGGTGATGGGTTGCGGCTGTGGTGCAGGATCAGGTTTAGGTGGCCACGGTGTGCGCGGTTCGAACACGCCAGCCTGAATTTGGCTGTAAAGGCCGTCACCTGGGCAGCGGGTTGCGGCTAGGTCGCGGTGACCGATGACGGGCAGTTGTCGGCCTGCTTGTGTGCGTGCCCATGCGACAAGGTTGCGTACCTCGTCAACCATTGGTTGTGGTGCAGGGTTTTGCCAGTCGATCAGGCACAGGATTACCCAGGTGGTGGCGTTGTGGCCACGGTTTGCGGCTGGCTGGTATTCGGTGCCGCGTATTTCCCACGACACACCTGCTTGATCTACAGCGACGCTGTATCCGAGTGAATACCCTCGGCTGCGCACGTAACTGGCCTGCATGGCCCTTAGATAGGCGGCAGTGTCAGGGTTGGCGTGCCGGTCTGCCGTGTAATGGATTACTAGCCGCTCAACGCGGGCCCATTGGACAGCGCCGCTGTTGGTGTGCGCCTCAACAGTGTTTGGGGCCTGTTCCCATGCCGCACGGCTGCGGTCCCACATGATTAGGCAGGATCAGGGTACCTGGCTTGAATTTCGGCCACTTTGTCACGCCACTGCTGCTCGGTGGCTTCACCGCGTTGCCATTGGAAAAACAGCGGGTCGGATTCTGCGACATAGGCGGCATGCCGTTGCCGGTCAACCTCGGCCTGTGCCTTTTGCTGTTGGACTGCGGGCCATGCCGCATCCAACTCGGCCTGCGTTGGCTTCGGCGTATCAGACAGCCATGTCAAACCGTCGTAAGTGTCCCCGTCCAACGTCCACGCAGATTCGGGATAGTTGGCGGTCAAAACGGCGGCGTAGTCAATCATGCTGACACCTCCATAACAGTGATCGTGGACACGGCACGAAACCGGTCAGTGGAGTCAGTGTCGTCCTGACCTCGGTTGACGTAATGGGTGCGAGTGGCCACGGATTGCAGGCTCACGCCATAGGTGAGCGTGGATGTGCTAGCCGGAGAATCCAGATACACAAACGTGGAGGTATTCGGGTCAAACTCACGATCCGTTATGCCGCCTGTCACTCGGGCACGGGAACCGGCTGCGCCTGCGATCGCACCGGAGATAGCCGAACCGCCACGAGTCAAAATCACACCTGCACGGTCGGATACGCTAACAGCACCGGACAGCATAACCTGAATCAGCACCTTGTTCGACGTTGACGACGGCGCAATATTGACGGTCAGACCGGTGACAGCCGACGACGACCCTGCGGTGATACTTGCCGAAAACGTGTCGGTTTTGGTGGTGGACACAACCTGCAAAATCTTGCCGCCACCGACTGCGGCCCATGCGGACCCGTCGTACACCTCCACCGTGTCAGTGTCTTTGAGATACGACATCATGCCCTCAGCCAAAACACCTGACAGCGCAGTAGTGCGCGCCGACGAATCAGCAAACCGCATCACCGACTGTTTCACCGTGTAATCCTCCAAATCAGCGGCAGTCAAAATGTCGCCTGCTGACCAATCTTTGTAACCTTCTGCCATCAGTTCTCCTAGTAGCCGAGTGGTGCGTCACCGTCGAGTTTGCCAAACTCGCTGTCATCAAGTGTAAACGCTTGAACAGTTTTAGACAGGCCAAAACGGATCATGTGCCGTTCAGGGCCGATTTCGTGAGCGATCCGGTCAACAACCGCGTATTGGTCAATTGCGGTGCCGCCACCTGGCGGGCTGTAAACCACTTGGATGACTGCGCCGAGGTCAAGCGCGACGACGTTGCCTGCCTGTGTGCCGTCCAACGCATGGAGGTTTACCTCAAGGTCACTAAACCTCACTTCAGGTGTGCCGTAGCGGGACACCAAATACTCAGCGAAATTGTCCGAGTCGGAATCGGTGTCAAATAGCAGGTCGGCGTACTCAAGAGTCCGGATGCCGTACGTGTCCTGACTAGTCGAGTTGTCAGCAATCTGTTGCGTGCCGCCTTGCCGGTTCACGAGCGCACGGTTGTAAAGCAGTTCGGAGCCGACAGCCACCGCAATTTTTTGATACGGCACACCTGTGCCGTCGTCAGCAAATTTGAGTGCACCAGCAGTGGTTTGGGTTTCGTACCGGTCGCGGAACGTCAAATCACCGTCAGCAGCCATAAACAGGCGGCCGCCTTCGGTGCGTGCAATCAGTTGCGCATAGGTCGCTACGTCGGTGCCGTCAGCAATCGTGTCCGCCTGCAGCGTGGTGACACCTGTGTCAATGTCACGGTACGCGGTCGGGAAATTCACATCAGGCCGGTCAAGGATCGTTGTAAGCCGATCAGATGACAGTTGGCTGCTGGTGCTGGTTTCGGTGAGCAGGGTGCGGCCGAGGTCGCTGAAACCGTCCGAAATGATCGCGTAGGCGCGTGAGTCGTCATCGAGCGTGTAGTCAATGTTCCAGTCGTCGGTGACACCATCAAAAATGGGTGTGCTGCCGGTCGTGATCCGAAACCGTTTGCCTGGCACAATGTCGCTGCTGTAGGTGCCTGCGCCGAGCGGATCAAACGCACGGTCACGGTTGTCGAGGCTGACGGTGCACACGCCAGGCTGGAAATCGTCAAGCCATCGGCTGCGGCCTCGAGTGATCCGCACCGAATACGCAGCCGAGGTGATATCTACGGGTGCGACACCTTCAAGCACGTCGCTGTCAAGGATGCCGCTGGTGGCGCTGTCAAGGGTGAACGGGTCGGCTACGCCACTGTCAGAGTAGAACAGGACTGCGGTGGCTAGTGGCAGGCTCATGCTCGCCAGCCGTTACCTGCTCGTCGCTCATATGCCTTGATTGTTTCCACGACGGTTTGCCCGATGCTGCCAGGATCACCAACACCTGTTTGCACGGTGATGTTGTATGTGGGGCCGCCCAGCCCATCCATACGGTCAAGCGGGATCACGGCCTCCGGTCCTGCTTCACCGATCAGGCCGAGCGTCGGGCCGGTGACGATGCCACCATCAGCAAACGGCAGGATGCCACCGACAGCCGAAATGAGCCCTTGTGCCTGTGATACGCCTGGGATGCTGGCCAGCGCATCACCAACCTTGCTGGCGGCCGCTTTGATGCCGTCAACGATGCCGTCAATGATTTTGCGGCCCAAACCTTTGAACCAGTCAAACACCTGCGGGATGGCCTCGGTTGCAATCCATGTGCCAATCGTTTTGAGAAATTCGTAGAGCCCAACCAGTAGGTCGGGCAGCAGGTCGTAAATCCATTGGACCATTGCCCAACCCAGTTTTGCTAACTGTTCAGCGATTTTCGGCAGTGCGGTGGTGAGTAGCCAGTCAGCGATAGTCACCACAAATTCACCGAGCGCGGTGAGCGCTGGGACAATGCGCGGTTTGATCCAGTCCACCAGCGCGTTGCCCAACAAAATCAGTTTGTCAACCATCATTGGCAGGCCGTCGTTGACAAACCAGTTGGCTGCCGCAGCAATGAAATCGCCTAACGCCTCAAGCATTGGGCGAATGCGTGGCCCAATCCAATCAACCAGCGCCTGGCCCAACTCCATCAGTTTGCTGCTGATCCACGGCAACGCGTCGTCAATAATGAACCGGCCTGCAGCCTTCATAAACTCAACCAACGCAGTTTTGACTGACGGCCACACGTCAGCGGCAACGCTTTTCAGTTCACCGAACGCGCCACGCAAACCGCCTT
>Ga0129351_1001012_pt1 | contig 10910 bp, 12 predicted proteins | sample CPBDNA_8_FD_94423 | JGI IMG/M metagenome (GOLD analysis project Ga0129351, IMG submission 94423) | Freshwater to marine salinity gradient microbial communities from Chesapeake Bay, USA - CPBay_Sum_27_0.2_DNA | ecosystem: Environmental > Aquatic > Marine > Coastal | place: USA: Chesapeake Bay... | reverse complement strand
GTAATAGAGAAAGGAAAAAGAAATGTTGAAATATTAAAACAAGCTCAAAACGACCCTTTTACTGTTCAAGATCAGGTTGCTATAATTTTTGCCGGATCTAAAAATTTGTTAAGAAATGTTCCTGTTGAAAAAGTTAAGGAATTTGAAAAGAAATATATTGAGTTTTTAAACACAAAACATAAAAAGACTATGGAAATCATCAAAGCTGGAAAATTAACAGATGAAGTGGTTGATGTTTTAACTAAAGTAGCGGGAGAACTTAGTTCTATATATTAATATAAATGGCAAATTTAAAGGAAATTAGAATTAGAATAGGGTCTGTATCCTCAACTATGCAGATTACTAGCGCAATGAAAATGGTTTCTGCTGCTAAATTAAAAAAAGCACAAGATGCTATCACTGCAATGAGGCCTTATTCAAATAAACTCTCAGAGCTTATGCAAAGTTTCAGTGGTGCTGGAGGATCATCAGATAAGTCTTTTACTGAAATCAGAAGATTAAACAATGTCTTGATTGTTGTAATTAGTTCTAATCGTGGGCTTTGCGGTGCATTTAACTCTAATGTTGTCAAAGAATCTTTACTGTTTAAGTCTTCTGAAAAATTTAAATACTCTAAGATTGATTTTATTACAATTGGCAAAAAAGTATATGATACTTTGTCAAAAACAGAGAATGTTATTGAAAACCATAGCGACATTTTTGACAACTTAAATTATGAAAGTGTTTCTAAAATTTCTGAGAACCTTATCAACTCATTTACTAACAAGAAATACGATCATATAGAAATTGTTTACAATTCATTTAAAAATGCAGCAACACAGATAATCAAGTCTGAACAATTTCTTCCTATTCCAAAAAAAGAAAATAGTGGGGCTGAAAATTTAGACTACATCTTTGAGCCATCTTTGGAGAGTATTGCAAATACTTTAATTCCAAAATCTCTTAAAATGCAATTATTTAAAGCTTTGAGAGATTCATTAGCTAGCGAACACGGAGCAAGAATGACAGCTATGCATAAAGCTACTGACAATGCTTCTGAGCTAAGAGATGAGCTTAAGCTAACTTATAATAAAGCCAGGCAAGCTTCAATTACTAATGAGATTCTAGAAATTGTTGGAGGGGCTGAAGCTTTAAACAATTAATTGTTAAATCGCTAACTTTAAAGGGTGATTTTAAAAATTGTTAATAAATCTAATAATCAAATTCCCAGTTACGAAACGCTACTTTCAGCTGGTATGGACGTTAGAGCTTTTATTAAAGCACCTATAGTTATTGCCCCCTTAGAACGGGCTCTTATTAATACAGGTTTATATGTTGAAATGGAAAGGGGATATGAAATACAGGTTAGACCAAGAAGCGGATTAGCTCTAAAAAACGGAATTACAGTTCTTAATTCTCCAGGAACTATTGACGCTGACTACAGGGGTGAAATTGGAGTTATCTTAATTAATTTATCCAAGGAAGATTTTGAAATATATTCAGGAGACAGAATTGCTCAGTTGGTTATCAGCAAGCATGAACAGGCACAAATAAAAGAGGTAGACGAAATTACTAGTACTAAAAGAGGTGAAAAAGGTTTTGGCAGTACAGGTATAAATTAAATATTATGAAGCTAATTATACCCATGGCAGGAAGAGGCTCTAGACTTAGGCCTCATACATTAACAGTTCCTAAGCCCCTTATTAAAGTAGCAGGAAAAAGCATTTTAAGACAACTAATCTTAGACGTTTCTAAATTATTTGAGGAGTCAATTGAAGAAATAGCATTCGTTCTTGGGGATGAGAAGTTTTTTGGAGAGGATATAGTGTTGGAATTGAAAAAATTAGCCAAAAAACACAACGCTAAAGCTTCAATTTACAGACAGCTAAAGCCTTTAGGAACAGGACATGCTATTATGTGTGCTGAAAAATCTTTAAACGGTCAGGCGATGGTTATTTATCCTGACACATTGATTAAAGCAAACGTCAGCTTTGACAAAAATGCAGACGCTGTAATCTGGACAAAAGAGGTGTCAAATCCTGAAGCATACGGAGTTGTTAAGCTAAATTCAGAAAACAATGTTGAGGAGCTTATTGAAAAGCCAAAAACTAAAGTGTCAAATCTTGCTGTAATTGGATTGTATTATTTTAAAGATATATCCCAATTAAAAAATCAATTACAAAAAGTAATAGATGAAAAAATTATTCGTTCTGGTGAATATCAAATTAATGATGGTCTTTTAAAAATGATGGATAATGGGCAAATTTTTAAAGTTGCTAAAGTTTCAGAATGGCTGGATTGTGGTAACGTTAAAAGCTCAATTAACGCAAACAAGAAAATGCTAGAGTTTCATTATAGAGACAAAAATGACTTAGTTTCTAAGGATATGAAATTGATAAATTCAAAAATTATTCATCCGGTGTTCATAGATAAAAATGTAACAATAGAAAATTCTACTGTTGGGCCACATGTTTCTGTTTATAAAAACTCTCAAATTATTGACTCAAAAATTTCTAATTCCATAGTAGGAGAATCAACAGTATTAAAAAAAGCAACTATTACAGGCTCAATGATTGGAAACAATTGCAAATATAGTGGTGATTATAAATCAATAAGTATTGGAGATTTCAGTGAGTTAATTTAACTTGCTAGTATGAGAAATTTTTTTTTAGTTTTTTTTATTGTTTTTTCCGGATGTAAAGCAACTAAAAAGCTTGATTCAAACGTTTTTATAAAAAAAATTCCTACTAGCCTTCTAGTTGAAAAAACGGAAAACAATAAAACGAATTACAATTATTTGACCTTTCGATCACAGACATCATTTATTGAGAATGGTTCAAAAAATCAATTTAATTTATCGTTTAGAATAAAAAAAAATGATAGAATTTTAATAAGCGGATCTCTACTTGTCCCTTTATTCAAAGGGTTATTAACAAAAAATGAAGTTTTATTCTATGAAAAATTAAACAAGTCTTTTTATAGGGGAAACTATGACTACATTTCTGAAATATTAAATTATGATTTTACTCTAGAATCAATTGAGAATATAATTTTAGGTAAACCGATTAACGATCTCAATAAAATAAGACTAACTCAAAAAAATAATCAAACAAAATATATATTAAAATCTTATGATAGAAAGAAAAAGTTGTCTTACACTTACACTATAGATCCAATAAGTTTCAATTTAATTCAACAAAAAATTATAAGAGATAATGGAAACTATTTTTTAGTCAATTACAATGATTTCAAAAAATTTGAGGACACAACATTCCCACAAACAATTCAAATCTCTTCATTAAGTAATAAAAAAAGTATTGAAATTATTATGAGAAACAAGTTTGGCAAAATAAATGACAGTATTTCATTCCCATTTAAAATACCAAATGGATATGAAAAGATAAAGCTTTAGAGTACTTTATGTATAAAAAAAACATTCTTTTTGTATTTCTTTTATTAAGCCTTCAAGTTGTTTTTTCTCAAAGCTCAATTAGAAATGAGCTGGAAAAACAAAAACAACTAATTCAAAAAGAATTAAAACAAATTAACGATTTACTTTTTAGAACCAATAAACAAAAGGCTGTAGCCTATTCTGATATTGAAAATATAACACTTAAAATTCAAAGAAAACAAGAAATAATTAAGCTAACAAATAGACAAATCAATCTATTAAATGATGAAATAAGTCAAAATATAGAAACTAAAGATAATCTTGAGAAGAACCTAGAAGAAATTAAGACAGCATATAAGCAAATGATTTTAAGATCATATAAAGCTAAGTCAGGAAAAAACAAACTTATGTTTGTTTTATCTGCAGAGAACTTTTTTCAAGCCTTTAAGAGAACACAATACATTAAGCAATACACAACTTATAGAAGGAATCAAGTAAAAAAAATTGTTGCTCTCACTGAAGAGATCTCTAGAGTTATTAATGACTTGTCACAAAGATTAGAACTTAAAAAAGATTTGCTCGAGAAAAATAGAGCTAATCAAAAAATTTTAGAAACTGAAAAAAATCAAATAAATAAAATAGCTTTTCAACTTCGAAGCCAAGAAAAAAATTACAAAAAAAACATTATTCTAAAACAAAAAGAAAGTGAAAGAATTGATAAGGAAATAGAAAGACTTATAAAGGAAGCAATTGAGGCGTCAAACAGAAAAAAAGAAAAGTCTAGTAACTTTAGTTTAACTCCAGAAGCAATGGCTTTAGAGAAAAGTTTTGAATTAAATAAAGGAAAATTACCTTGGCCTGTTTCAAGAGGAGTAGTTATTCAGAAATTTGGAACACAACCTCATCCAGTTGTTAGAACAACAACAATTAAAAGCAATGGAATAATCATTGCTACTGAGAAATCTGAAAAAGTAAAAACAATTTTTAAAGGAATTGTCCTGTCTGTTCTAAAGTTCAGAGGAAGCAGTCCTACAGTATTAGTTCAGCATGGAAACTACATAACAGCATACAAAAACCTATCGAAGGTATTTGTTGAAAAAGGAGAAAGTTTAGAGTCTGGTCAGGCGATTGGAGAAGTTTATACTAATGAAAGCTCAGGTAAATCAACCTTGCAGTTTAGTGTTTTTAAAAAAACAACTCCATTAAATCCAATGTATTGGATTATTAAAATGTAATTTTATATGTATTTTGAGATCATTTTTGACAAGTATTTTCCTAAAATATCAAACTCAAGATTGACGTAATCGTTCTTTCTTAATTTGTTAAAGTTGGTATGTTTATAAGTGTATGGTATTATGGCAACCTTAAACTGATTAGGACTAGAATCAATTACAGTTAAACTAACTCCATTAATTGCTATTGATCCTTTTTCTACAGTTATATTTTTTGATTTTTCATATACGAAAGTATATTCCCAGCTTCCCTGCTTATCCTCAACATTTATACATTGTCCGATTTGATCAATGTGCCCTTGAATCATATGACCATCTAATCTTCCTCCGATTTTCATAGCTCTTTCTAAATTTATAACATCACCATCCTTCCAGTTTGATATGGTTGTTTTATTTATTGTTTCTTCAATTGCACTTACAGTGTATTGATTTTCATTGATGTCTACAATTGTTAGACATATTCCGTTATGAGAAATGCTTTGATCAATTTTAAACTCTGAGGTTAAAGAGGACGATAAAGTTATATCAAGGTTTTTTTTGTTGTTTTTTATTAAAATAATTTTAGCAAGATTTTCTATAATCCCTGTAAACATTATTAGTATATTTAATTCAACATCAAAACTAACAATAATTTAAATAAAACATTCATGTCTGATATTTCCTTACCTACTGTCGGTATTTCTTGTGGTGATCCAAATGGAATAGGTATAGAGGTAATTTTAAAAACATTAGAAGACAGTCGGATATTAAAATCATTTACTCCTATTATTTTTTGTAATAACAAACTTCTTTCTGAGCAAATGAACTCTTTAAGCATAAAATTAGACTATGTTAAAATTTCTTCATCAAAAAAAATAGTTAGTGGGAAAATTAATGTAATTAATGTTTGGGACCATTTTTTTGAAACCGATTATGGAAATCCAACGGCTGATTCAGGAAAAGTGTCATACTTGTCTTTAAAGGCATCGGTGGAGTCTTTAAAAAGTAATGATATTGATGTTTTGGTTACTGCCCCAATTAATAAAAATAACATTCAAAACAAGGAGTTTGAATTTCCTGGGCATACAGATTTTTTGGCAAGAGAACTTGATGGAAATAGTTTGATGTTTATGATTACAGAAAATTTAAAAATAGGATTGTTAACTGATCATATTCCCTTAAAAAGTGTTTATTCCCAGATTACTGAAGAAAGAATTCAACAGAAAATATCTTTGATAAACAGCTCCTTAAAACAGGATTTTGGGATAACTAAACCAAAAATAGCCATACTATCAATCGATCCTCATGTTGGAGACGGAGGTGTTATTGGATCTGATGATGATGAAATTTTAAAGCCAACACTAGTTGAAATGTCTAAGTCTGGAGATTTAATTTTTGGTCCTTTTTCTAGCGATAGTTTTTTCGGATCTGATCAATATAAAAAATACGATGCTGTTTTAGCGATTTATCATGATCAGGGCTTAATACCTTTTAAAACAATTTCTTTTGGTGAAGGAGTCAACTATACTGCTGGATTAAAAAAAATCCGAACTTCTCCTGATCATGGCACAGGATATGATATAGCAGGAAAAGGAATAGCCGATCACAATTCATTTAAAAATGCTGTTTTTTCTGCTTTAGATATTTTAAAAAACAGAAAGCTATATACAGCTTTAAAGGAAAAACCATTGCCAATAAAAAATTAGAAAAGCTCTAATAAATAGACTGTTACAATTATAATATTTATTATATTCGCTCCCTCTAAGATTGAATAATGCAATACTTGAATCAGTTTGTAATTAATTTTGCAGGCTTAAAATTAGGCAATCACGAATTTAAGTTTCATCTTGATAATACGTTCTTTGAACATTTTAATTATAATGACTTTAATAGTTGTAAAATCACAACAAATATTATTTTAAAAAAAAAATCTAATCTTTTAGAATTGAACTTTTATTCAAGCGGAACGATTAATCTAAATTGCCACGTTTCTAACGAACCTTTCAATTTTCCCCATATAAATAATTTTAATTTAGTGGTTAGATTTAGCTCTGACTCAATTGATGATAATGAAGAGTTTTTGGTGCTGCCAGTTGGTTCTTCACAAATTAACGTTTCACAATACATATATGAAATGATAATATTATCTTTGCCAATTAAAATTATACACCCCGGAGTTGAAGACGGGACGTTAAAGTCTAAAACGTTAACAATGTTAAGGGATTATGAAAAAAATATTCATAAAACAGATAATAAAATTGATCCTAGATGGGATAAATTAAAAGATTTAATATAAAAAATTATGGCACATCCTAAAAGAAAGATTTCAAAAACTAGAAGAGATAAAAGAAGAACTCATTACAAGGCTCCTGAATCTCAAATAGCAACTTGTAAAACAACAGGTGAATCGCACTTATATCACAGGGCTCACTGGCATGAAGGAAAATTGTACTATAGAGGTAAAATACTAATAGATAATACATTAGAAGCAGAAGCATAGTTTTTAAAATCTGTTTTTTATCATTTTTTTATCATTTTTTATCATTTTTTATCATTTTTTTGCCATTTTTGATCAAAATTCTAATATTTTGTTTTGAATAGATTGAATGCTTCGATATCAGCAATAGGGTCTTATTTGCCAGAAAAAATTCTGACCAACTACGATTTAGAAAAAATAGTTGATACTAATGACGATTGGATAATTTCAAGAACTGGAATTAAAGAAAGAAGAATATTAGATAAAGGCCTTGGAACCTCTTTTATGGCTATTAAAGCAGCTCAAAGCATAATTAAAAAAGAACAAATAAATCCACTTGAAATTGATCTTGTTATAGTTGCCACTATAACACCAGACATGCATGCTACTGCAACGGCCGCTTATGTTGCTTCAGAAATTGGTGCTTTCAATGCATTTGGATTTGATATTAATGCAGCCTGTTCTGGTTTTTTATATGGAATGTCAACAGCTTCAGCTTTTATTGAATCTGGAAGGTATAAAAAAGTAATACTGATAGGCGCAGATAAAATGTCGTCAATTGTAGACTACTCAGATAGGAATACATGCATCATTTTTGGCGATGGAGCAGGTGCTGTGCTTTTAGAACCAAACAATGAAGGGTTGGGTGTTCAGGATGAGTATTTAAGATCCGATGGGTCGAATAGAGATCTTCTAAGAATTGAAGCAGGAGGGTCACAATTACCAACTACAAAAGAGACTTTAGAAAGTAAAAAACATTTTATTTTTCAAGACGGCAAAAATGTATTCAAACATGCTGTTTTTAATATGGCTGATGCTTCTGAACAAATTATGAAAAGAAATGGATTAACTAACTTAGATGTAAGTTTTTTGGTTGCACATCAGGCTAATAAAAGAATTATTGATGCTACATCAAATAGAATGGGAATTCCTGACGAGAAGGTTTTGATGAATATTCATCGATATGGTAATACAACAGCAGCAACTATACCATTAATTCTTTCAGATTTTGAATCTAAATTTAAAAAAGGAGATAATATAATTTTTGCTTCTTTTGGAGCTGGCTTTTCTTGGGGAGCTATGTTTTTAAAATGGGCATATAATCACTAACAATTTTTTATTATGAATATTAAAGAAATCCAACAATTAATCAAGTTTGTATCTAAGTCAGGAGTAAGCGAAGTAAAAATAGAGTTGAAAGATCTTAAAATTAGTGTAAAAACTGGTTCAACTCCAAAAGTTGTACACAGCGAACCTTTATTAGTTAACCCTCATCCAATTCCTCAAGCTTCTTTGGATCAGGATGAAGAAAGTCAAAATCTTTCTGATTATGAAATTACAAATAAAGAAGATAATTTAATTATTATTAAGTCCCCGATCATTGGAACGTTCTACAGAAAACCGTCACCTGATAAGCCAAATTTTGTCGAGTTAGGAGGTTCTATTAGTGAAGGAGATATTCTATGTGTAGTTGAAGCAATGAAGTTGTTTAATGAAATCGAGTCTGAATACTCAGGTAAAATTGTAAAAATTTTAGTAGAGAATGCATCTCCAGTTGAGTTCGATCAACCATTGTTTATAGTTGACCCATCTTAATTAGTTATATATGTTTAAAAAAATATTGATTGCTAATCGTGGTGAAATAGCCCTTAGGATTTTAAGAACATGTAAAGAAATGGGGATAAAAACGGTAGCGGTATATTCAGTTGCTGACAAGGAAAGTTTACATGTTAAATTTGCCGATGAAGCAGTATGTATTGGCCCCGCAAATAGTTCAGAATCATATCTCAAAATATCCAATATTATAGCTGCAGCAGAAATTACAAATGCCGATGCAATACATCCAGGTTACGGATTTCTTTCAGAAAACTCAAGGTTTTCTAAAATTTGTGATGAACATAAAATTAAATTTATTGGAGCTACTTCTCAAATGATAGAAAGAATGGGAGACAAAGCTTCAGCCATTGCAACTATGAAGGCTGCAGGTGTGCCAACCATCCCTGGTTCTGAAGGACTTATAGAGTCTTTTGATAAGGCAAAAAAAATGGCTAAAAAAATTGGATACCCAGTCATGATTAAAGCTACTGCTGGAGGAGGAGGAAAAGGTATGAGAGCGGTTTGGAATGAAGATGAATTTTCTGATTTATGGGAAAGCGCTAAACAAGAGGCAAAAGCAGCTTTTGGAAATGATGGCATGTATATGGAAAAGTTTGTTGAAAACCCAAGGCATATTGAAATTCAAATTGTTTCTGACAAATCTGGGAAAACCTGCCATTTGTCTGAAAGAGATTGTTCAATTCAAAGAAGACATCAAAAACTTACAGAAGAAACACCCTCTCCTTTTATGACAGATGATTTAAGGAAAAGGATGGGTGAAGCCGCAGTAAAGGCTGCTGAATTCATTAAATATGAAGGAGCAGGAACTGTTGAGTTTTTAGTTGACAAGAACAGAGATTTTTACTTCATGGAAATGAATACTAGAATTCAAGTTGAGCATCCCATAACTGAGGAGGTTATTGACTACGATTTAATTAGAGAACAAATTAAAGTTGCTGCTGGAGTTAAAGTTTCAGGGAAACATTATTTTCCAAAGCTCCATTCAATAGAATGTAGAATTAATGCAGAAGATCCTTTTAATAATTTTAGACCATCACCCGGGAAAATTACAAACCTTCATCTACCAGGAGGTCATGGAGTTAGAATAGATACTCATGTGTATAGTGGCTATATCATACCGCCCAATTACGATTCTATGATTGCAAAACTAATTGTAACTTCTCAAACTAGGGAAGAGGCTATTGATAAAATGAGAAGAGCTTTAGATGAGTTCATTATTGAGGGGATCAAAACAACAATTCCATTTCATAGGCAATTAATGGACGATCCTAACTATCTTTCAGGGAACTATACAACAAAGTTTATGGAAACTTTTGAAATTCAAAAGACCTAATTAAAAAATTTTTTTATTTATTATTTCGGCAATTTGAACAGCATTTGTAGCAGCTCCTTTTCTTAAGTTATCAGCTACAATCCATAGATTCAATCCGTTTTCAATTGAAAAGTCTCTTCTTATTCGACCTACAAAAACTTCATCGTGTCCTTTTGAATAAAAAGGCATTGGATATTCAAATTTTGAGACATTATCCTTAACAATTACACCTTCTGAGGAAGACAAAAGGTCTATTATTTCTGATATTTGAAATGAATTGGTGAGTTCAATATTTACTGATTCACTATGGCCACCCATTACAGGGATTCTAACTGCTGTTGCACTTACATTTATATTATTATCAAGAATTTTTTGAGTTTCATTTGAAAGCTTCATTTCTTCTTTTGTGTAGCCATTTTCTGTAAAATCATCACAGTGAGGAATTGCGTTCTGATGAATTTGATAATTGTAAGCCATTACTCCTTTTTGATTGTTGTATTCGTTTTCTAGTTGCTCTACAGCTTTAACCCCAGTTCCCGTTATTGATTGATATGTTGAAACAATAACTCTTCTGATTCCAAATTTTTTATGTATCGGAGCTAGGATCATGAGCATTTGGATTGTTGAGCAATTTGGGTTCGCTATAATTTTATCTGTTTCTTCAATAATATTTCCATTTATTTCAGGAATAATTAATTTTTTTGAAGGGTCCATTCTCCACGCCGAAGAATTATCAATCACTACCGTTCCTTTATTAGCAAATTTCGGGGCCCATTCAAGAGAGGTTTTGCCTCCAGCTGAAAAAATAGCAATATCAGGCTTGAGATTAACAGCAGCTTCTAAATCTATTATTGAATAATCTTTTCCTTTAAAAGAAATAATTTTACCAACTGATTTTTTCGAAGCAACTAAATAAAGTTCATG
>Ga0129351_1001010_pt1 | contig 10939 bp, 6 predicted proteins | sample CPBDNA_8_FD_94423 | JGI IMG/M metagenome (GOLD analysis project Ga0129351, IMG submission 94423) | Freshwater to marine salinity gradient microbial communities from Chesapeake Bay, USA - CPBay_Sum_27_0.2_DNA | ecosystem: Environmental > Aquatic > Marine > Coastal | place: USA: Chesapeake Bay... | reverse complement strand
GGCGGATCTATGGGTGGAGTCATTGTAGGAAACTTGTGTGCATATGGTGCTCCCATACCTAATGCAAGTTCCAAGAAATCTCTATAACTGTTAATGAAACTGGGCAGTTGTCCTGTACATCCTATCTGCTCAAGATCATTAGATATGAATCGATTAAGCAGGTTATCATTGTCTGCAATCTTATTGAACAGGTCATCAGTAAATGTATCTAACTCATCCAACATGCTGATGTCAAATATATCAGGGTCATTCAAATAGTTTCTACATTCTTCTGATGTTCTGTTCCAAAATGTAGAGTCATACTTAGATCCAAACTGATATAACCATGCAACACACTTTAACCAATCATCCACAACATCCTCATAATACCAATCATTTAACTCAATGATCTTATTCATATCATTGGGATTACATTGCAGAGCATGTGCAACAATCTGATCAGAGATCTCATCATAATATGCACCAGCAAGACTCTCGATTGGTTCTATAAATCCAACCGCATTTCCATTCCTAGCATATCTACCACTGGGGTGAACTAGGTAGGTAGACATTCTCTGTTTCCATTGAATCTTTCGGTATTCGTCTACATCAGGAACGATACTCTTGAAGTCAGCGAGTGCCTCTTCCTCGGTAGTTAGATCAGAATTGTAACAGTAACCCCAGGTGCGTCTAGTCTTCAATGGAATACCAAACATCCATCCATGTTGATGTGCATATGCAATCGTAACTCCCCAGTCAGCAGGTTTATCAATTCTTGCAGCGAGACATGTATTTACTGTGCGAATTGGTATGTCAAAGTATTCATCATGATCGATCAATGAGTTGCCACCAGTACAGTCAATGACATAATCATATCGGTTATTGTTAACATACACTCCATCATGATAGAACTGAATCGAATCAATCTTCTGATCCAATAGTTCTAGATCTGGTGTAGTCTTGCTGATATTCTCTAGAAAGAACTCACTGAACTTCTTGGTATCGAAGTGCATACCATGACGCTCTAGATCAAACCAATGAATGAAGTTCTTATCCTTTCTTTTACCCCATCCCACAAACTTGTTGCCATATTTGATAGTCGAATCAAAATGATGTCTGATGTGTGGGAGTACAATATTGGTACTAAATGCGATCTGAGATGGTAATGCAGCAGTAGTAGATTCACCAATTCCAAAGATAGGAACTGATGAGTCATAAATCCATGTGATCTTAGTATCTGGACCTCTTTCGTCTATCAATCTGAGGACGCAGTTGATACCAACTACGCCCGCACCAATAACAGTGACATTATTCATTTAGAAATAATCGTAACCAATAGTCCCAAACTTCTCTGGTGGATAGATATTCTCAAGACCGCGCAGATACTTAGCGTAAGGTGCTCCTAAACCAACAGCAATCTCATAGAATGTGACATAACTGTTCATGATGATGAGTGGCATTTGTGAGATTCTACCACCAACATCTTCTACCTCATCGTTTTCAAATAGCAGTTTGCGATATTCTGCATCTCCCCACTCTTCAGAGAGTACATTATCGATCCATTCCTTGCCTGGGAAGAATCCAGGATGCAAAAATGCGGGACCAGTGAGTAGTTTCCGCGCATCTTCCTTCGCTTTCTTCCAAAATGCAGTCTTATGTCTAGATCCTAAGTGATACATATACGCAATCATACCCAGGAGTGAATCATTCAGAGAGACTGTATAGTTCTCTTGAATCTCTTTATAGATCTCTTTTGCGTAGGTATCATCTTCTCTGTAGATCCAGTGATCAATTTCATTCGCAATAATCTGTGCAAACTCTTGCTGTACCGCAGTTAATGGGTCAGTATTGACTAATGCCGCACCATTTCTACAATATACTCCAGACTCATGAATAACATATGCGGATGTACAGGGATTCCACTCAATCTTATCCCATTTGTATGACTTCAGATCCTCATCTGGGAAGACAGTAGCAAAGTCTGCGAAGATCTGGTTCTCATCATGTACCTTTCTATCGAAAGAATAGATCCAAAGTTGTTTATCACGGTAAGGAATACCAGTGATATGTCCATGCTTAGCAGCGTATGCAATAGTATAATTCCAGTTACCTGGTTCTGGTTTCTCTACAACAATAGAGGTATTTACTGGACAGAAATTAGGGAAACCATAATTTCCAGGTTCAGTGAGTGGTTCTTTCTCAGTACAATCGATTACATAGTCATACTTAGTGCCATTGATCTTGCATCCATCAGACTCAATGGCAAACCCATCAATTCTCTGCTCAATAATACTTACATTATCACCAAATGCCTGTCCACCATCTTTTAACAGCGCAGTTCTAAATCCTACAATATCAAAATGCGATCCTAACTGGTGATTATATGTTGCGAAGAAGTTCTTATCCTTACGAGTACCCCATCCAATATATTTGTATCCAATGCTATCAGTAGCATTAGCATACTTCATTAAGTATCTGCGGGTGAGATTTGTAACCTCCCCAAGTTCATCAAAATATGCTGGGTTAGTTCCAGACAGCATATAATTATAAACCTTATCAGGATCATGAATCAGTACATATTCATCGCTACCATACTGTTCATGTCTTCCCCTACTCTTTACCAGGGATGATAACTGAACCAGTCCAGCAGGAGACATACCAACAACAGCAATCTTTCTGCCCATTACAGATACTCTATAGTGTTTCTGGTGTATTTATCAAACCCAACAAAGGTAGTCTACTTAGAATCCCAGGATTTGTCAACAGTAATGTTAGCGAGTCGAAACTCATCGTCTACAAACTTAAGAGCAGCGTTGTTTTTGCTGACAACATAACCCTCAGGGGTTGTGGGTTCTTTACCAATGAAAGTCTTAATCGCACCACCTTTGTTGAGTTGTGCAATGATCAACTTCTTAGCATCACGAATAGTGAGATAAGATGCGATGATGTGATATAGGGAGGAGGAGTTATTGCTGAGGAACGCTACACCCTGGTCACGCATTTTGTTATACTTTTCGCGAGTCTTTTCCTGCTTCTTAGTGTCACGCTCAGCGTTCATAGTAGTGACATAGAAGGCAATGAAATCTTGCACAAGACGAGCAGTATTGTGTAGATTACGACCAGCACGAATACGCTGATTGAAGAACTTCTTGAGCATGAGATGCATGACACCATGCTTATTCATGACATCGAGAAACTTAGAGCACTGCTTTAGAGAACCCTCTGCTTTGTTGATGTATGCATTGAGTCTTGCACTCTCACGATTAGTGTATAGAATAGGGAGACTGGCAGCGTGATAATTCGCATCGGCAACAAAACAATCCTCAGTGCTCTGAAAAACTGGTGCTCTGTTGCTAAAAACCGCCGAACAATCTTGTAGTGAATTACCCTGATATACCGTATGAAAGACAATCCCAACTTGCGCTCTGCGAACTTGAGCACCAACGCTGGAATTGTGAGGAACAGCGTAAGTAATGGTATTAGGAGTAAAACAAGTAACTCTGTTTCCGCCGATAACACCTGATCTCTGATCTCCCGCAGTGAAGAGTAGGTCACCTTGAATAATACCCGTGATGTTGAGTTGTGGTAAGTATTGAAGGCAAACCTTAAGTTTATCGGCAAGGGCACCAGTGTAGAAACGATCTACATCAGTAGCGTCATAGCAGACCTTAGGTGTTACCTTATTGAACACAGACTTAGTGCCGACAAAGAATCTATCAGTGACAGGATCAATGCCACAAATGATAGCAGGAGCACCATCCCACTTGGTAGTGATAGAAATGTCGGAGGATTTGCCGCTCAGCATGTCACTGAACGAACGCAAAAAAGAGACGGCATTAAACCCACCAGCAGTGCCGCTGTTGAGAATGTCGTCTTCCAGGTGCTCTAGGTGTGTGTTCTTCATGCTCTTATTATAGCAGGGTGCTGCCCCGCCACAAGGGGGTGTGTGCCACTAGTCGCGCTGTCTCCAGTCGTCTGGTTTGTCCTGCTTAAACCAATCTACAATTTCATCAGCAGATTGGAACCCTGTTCTATAATTTGATGGATCTGGATCACCTAAACCCATTTTGTTCATAAAATCATCCATACTACCCTCTACCATATCAGGGTTTGCTGCCTTTCTGCGTGCTTTGTTTAACCATTCGCGTGCAGTTGTATGAGACTTTGCTAATTTCTCTGCCCAAATCATGTCGCTAAGATCTATCTGCTCCCCCAGAACGATCTTACGACAGATTTCTTCTAGGCGGAGACGATACGCAGTAGATAGCATAATACTATTCCGAAAGATAGTGTTCTAACTGATTGATTCTCTGAAATTCCAGGTATGCTAATTCAGAGCGATTATGAAGAATGCTTTTGATATCATCCACGATAGTTGTGGGATCGACACCATCATCGAGATACTTATCGATTGCTTCCTTTAAGTATCTACATCGATGCCATTCTTGTGAATAAGGTTTATAGTTCATGATGTAGGGTCAGATAATCATATTTATCATCTAAATGCGGGTCCGCATAACCATACTACCAGACTTCTACGGATTCCTGCTGTAACAGGAGTTACCTGATGTAATGTGTAACTAGGAAATACTGTAACGAGTCCTTGTGCCTTTTCTACCGTACTTAGGCATTGACCATGTACTTGTAGATCACCACCTTCATACTCATCTGGTGATGATAATTGCACTACCATGCTCAACTTCCTGGGCGGATCATTCGATGACATTCCACCATCAACATGCCATCCATAAAAGTCTCCATCACTATTATACCTAGTATATTGTAGATCTTCATTAAACCCAGTAATATCAAATCTCCAGAACATTCCATTCACTGATCGAGCAATGATTCCCAATCTGTCATAGATCCAGCGAGTTTCATCAGATAAAACTAACCACGAGTTCTTAGATTTGCGGATAGATGAATCCTGAGACTGATTTTCTTCAGAACCCCCTACCACTGAGGAGATGGCATCCAAAGACTCACCTAGTTTAATAATAGTTTCACATTCCTTTTTAGTAAAACCATCATTCCATGTCTGATAGTCTCCATCATCCCATGTAGGGGATGGAGGAAGAGGATAAAATGTCATAATATATCAATAGAGAATACGAATGTCTCCTGTTCCTCCTTCGTTAGGACCATTGACGACAACATAATTTGAACCAGTAACTGCTTCACCCGCAGAACCACCTGGTTTTGTATTAGTTACGCCAGAGAATAGAGTGATCTGAGAACCTTGACCATCTTCACCCCAGTCACCACCAGCACCGCCACCAGTGCCAGGATTTCCAGGTTGTCCAGAACCACCAGGACCGCCAGGTTGTCCAGGTTGACCGCTGCCTCCCCGTCCTCCAGGACTTCCAGGGGTGCCAGGTGTTCCAGGTGTTCCAGGGGTGCCAGGAGTACCACCAGCGCATCCAGCAGGAGTGCCAGGAGTACCGCCACCACCGCTACCACCACCGCTACCAGACCCTCCAGGTTGACCACTACCACCAGGTGTGCCACTGCCGCCAGGAGTGCCAGGAGTACCAGGAGTGCCCGATGTGCCAGCAGAACCAGGGAGGAGTCCAGTCTTATTGTTCCAACCTCTACCGTCAGAACCGTAACCCTTAAGACCCTTGATTCCTCCTATTCCGTTAGTGCCCGACGATCCACCTTGACCGCCGCTGCCACCCGATCCACCGCCGCCGCCTGATCCACCGCCACCAGCAGATCCACCGCTACCACCAGAACCCCCAGAGCAATAGGTTCTCTGCTGCGCTGATACGGGAATTGTATTTCTTTGCTGGAATCTATTTTGCCATTTATTTTGTGATCTATCTCTACCTTGTCCCCACCATCCTCTTCTACTTCTATTTGAGCGTCTTCTCTCTTGGTCAATATTTTGAGACTGCTGATAAGACCAACTCAGTGTTGCTCTCTGTTGTCCACCACTACCAGGTTGTCCAGGTTGTCCACTCTGTCCAGGAGATCCAGAACCACCAGGAGATCCAGGAGATCCAGAACTACCAGGAGATCCTGTAAATGCACCAGTACCATTTGAACCGTCTTGACCATCAAAACCATCTACACCTCCTCCACCACCAGCATAGATTCTAGAGGTAGATCCTTCACATTCAACATAAACTACCCGAGATGCAGGAGCACCAGGGTTAGCAACTTGTATTGCATTTCCACCAGGTTGTCCAGCATTTGCACCTTTTGCACCACCAGCAGCATAAACACCATAAGATGATGGTGCATTATGTACATAGATGTTCAGGTTAGATGATGCAGAACTTGCAATAGATACAGCAGGTTGAGATACATTCTCAGATACCATTCTACCTCTAACTCTGAGGTATTTGGTAATATTCTTGTTAAGATTAGAGTTCCAGGTTACATTAACACCTGTAGATCCTACTCCAGCAAGTGCTCCAACATCAAATCGATTCTCTTCAGTATTTGGTGACTGTTCTAGAACATACTGAGTAATAACACCACGGACATCCTTAGGAGAAAGTGGTCCAGTTGTACCTACACCGACATTCTCTGTAGCATCGAGAACATAAGGTAGGTGTGGTTGTGATGAACTAGGATACTTACCAGTAGAGTAATCATAAGGTGCATCAAGGTCAGTTACACGATGCAACTCACGGGCAGAGATTGGTGCAGTTGTATCACCAATCGCTGCTCTAATCTGTCCGAATGAGATTTCAGCGTTTGCTGGTCCATTCAGAAGAGTTTTTGTAGTATTAGACCAATCGTTATATCCCATGGGTATCAGGTAAGTGCGAGATTGACGGAACCAACACCGTCTACAGTAATAGTTAGGGTAGATCCAGAGACGGACATTGAGATTCCACTGGTAGCACTACCCACCAGAGATCTCCAGATGTTGTCATCGCCATACACTTGGAATTGTTCATAGTTAGTATTATACACCAAGTTAGATGTAGACCATCCAACTGGAGCATTTGGAGGATTTGTTGGCGAAAGAGTATTATTTCTTTCATTTTCAGTGCTTACAAGACGACCTAAGAATCCTCTTTCCTCCACAGCAGAGTAGTTTAATTCGGTTGCAATACCAACTCTAGCATCATCGGGCGCAATAAAGACAATTCTATTAGAGAGTGTATCATAATAAACTGCACCCGCGTTATCTGTACCCTTCAGGACAGACATATCTCCAGTATCAATATCAGGGTCATATGAAGATGATCTAGGTAGGAGGATTGGAGTTCTAGCATATTTTAAGTCAAGAGCACATGAGGGAATATCAGTGTTAATACCAATACAAACATCTGCTGTTGCGCCTATACCTATAGTGGTTCCGCCAAGTCCAGTGTTATTTCCAAAAATGGAAATATCTTTGTATATTTGAACACTGTTACCCCTAGTAACTCTTGTAGTACCAATACCAACGCTAGTCTCAAAGACTGACATTGTATCGATTAGATTCCCAGTGATATCATCTCTCTTCAGACCAACATAGAAATTCGCTTCAGATGGTCGCCTTCCGCTAGTGCTACCAATACCAATACCACTCTTAGCAGATACCCATAACTCAGAAGGACTTTCTAATGCGATACCCTCAGTAATTGGTGGAGTATCAGTATTAACACCAATGTATGTCGCATTGATGAATGTGCCGTTACCACCACTAACGATCAGATCATTTAAGGTACTAATCCCTGTTGGGGAATAGAATCCAGTCGCAGATATGATACCAGTTGGTCCATTGAGTTCGATGAATCCCGTGGTAATGATGCCCGTGCCACTTACAAACAGGTCACCAGAAACACTTAATGTACTGACTGATGCCTGCTGAATTGTAGCAAATCCAAGAACATTTGCGTTTGTTGTTGAAACTTCAACAGCGTTAATCCTCTCTGCCCCCACAGTTGCACCAATGGTAACAGGACCATTAAGAGATGCAGTGCCATCTACACTAATATCGCCATCAAAGTCTGCCTGTCCAGTGAATCCAGATGTGCCAGTTACAGACAGTGCAGCACCAACATTCAATGTATTAACATCGAAATCAGATACTGACAGGTCACCGATAATACTACCGCCCAGAGAGATATTACCACCGAGAACCAAGTTCTTTGATACAGTTAAGTCTCCAACAGTTCTAACCGTACCAATGAATCCAGCAGCATCACCTTGAATAGGAGTTGTGTTGCCTACACCAATGAATCTATCTACAATAAGACTACCACCAATGGTAGAAATACCTGTGCTTCTTAAGAATGTGTTGTTTAATCCAGGGATATCTACAGAGTCAACCTGAATAGATGGATCGCCCAGCAAACTATATGCAGTCTGAGCACCGACAGCAGTAGATGCAGTACCACTAAATGTTGTGGCAGTAATGATACCACCCTCACCAATTACACCACCACTGATTCTCAGTGTTCCGAAACTTGTGATGCCTGTAAATGTACCACCGACACCAGAAATTTGATTTACATCGATATTAGGAGAATCAGTCAGACCAGATGCAACAACAGATCTGATTGCATTGGTAATTGTACCAATGAAACTAGGAGCAGAGATACTCTTAGTGGCATTAACTGTGGCAATGCCAAGAATACCACTAGCAGTAATATTACCCTGGTTAGCATTACCAGTTACAGTAATATTCTTAGCAGTTACACCTTCAAATGTAGCGATGCCACTCTTGGCATCCATATAGATCTCATATCCTACACCAAAGTCAGCACCACCTCGGGTCTCTTCAGTGCCAATTCCAACATCATATAGTGCATAGATTGTATTACCTGCTCCAGCATTTACCCATACAGATACAGGAAGATTACTCAGTGTTGAACCATCACCATAATACTGTACAGCAGAAACTACACCTGCTCTGGTAACAGTAAAACCTGTAGATCCTACACCTACTTGGAGATCTGCTTCTGGAATGGTTGTACCAATACCAACAGAATATCCAGCGGCAACATTAACAACACCGTAGTAGGTTGTATATCCTACTACACTTAAATTGTTTAACTCTGTATTTTCATCAACGACTACATTACCACGAACATCTAACTGTTGTCTAGGTATGGTACTGCCAATACCCACCAGACCGTTATTAGAGATGAGATCGTCGGTATTTACCTGAATCCCATCTCTAAAGTTAATAACTGTCTTATAATTGCTAGGCATTATCTGTAGTTAAATGAGACCCTTTTACCTATTTATCCTTTAAGTCATCAACCTGTTTAGAAAGATCTTTGACTGCCTCAATAAGGAGAGGAATCAGTTTGTTATAGTGGACACCTTTCTTACCATCGGGTCTAGTAGATACTGCCTCAGGAAGTACTTTCTCAACATCTTGAGCGATAACTCCAATGTCGTGACCAGTGTAACTCTTGTTACCTTCCTTCCAATCATATTGTGTGCCACGGATCTGCATAACCTTGGCAAGAGGATCTTCGAGGAGAGTGATATTTTCTTTCAAAGTAGCATCGGAGGATGAACCGTAGAAAGCAACAATATCATCACAAACATGTAATGGACCACCACAGTATGTGAATCCTGCACCACTCATGTAGACATCGCCACTGAATGTTGTAAATCCTTGGAAGTTAACCTTCTCTCTGAATGTTACCTCAGCATCATATGCGGTGTTGGTAGCAATAGCAACGGAGAATCCAGTTGCAGCGTTAAGAACCAGGTCACCACATCCAGGATCAGTAGTGATCTCAGTCTTATTAGTTCCTACACCAGCACGAACACAGTTCAGTTTAGCACCTTGTGGGAATGTACCAGTGAAGTCAATAGTGCCAGCAAGTTCAATGCTACCACTAGAAACAACATTACCAGTCAGAGATACATCATTGGTGAATGTAACTGGACCGTCAAACTGTGACAGAATGTTCTGTTGCTCACCACCCTCAACATTCAGTCTCTGCTTAACAGTAACTTCGTCGAATACAACGGAGTTAGCGGAGGGATCCTCACCAGTAATGGTTGGGATAGGAATATTGAAGGAGGATTCTTGACCACTGGCAGAAGAGATTCTCTTGTTACCAATATAGAAGTCGCCCTCGTTATTTAGTCCAGTGTAAACAACTGTGCCGCAAGACTTCTCCTGTGCCTGTGACAGATACTCCTCAACTTGTGTCAGTGTTCTATTCTGAACCTGAGGAAGTGCAGTAGAGTAGTTACCAGGACCGTAACCAAGATATTCAAATGTGTGACCAGATGCACGGAGAATAGAGGGACGGCGTGTCTCGACTGCGAGAACATTCAGTTTTCTAACAGGAGAGTGTGCTGTATGTGCCTTAGGAATTGTACCTAACTGACCACGGAGAACGGTCAAAGAGTCACTACCAGAACCAGCAAGAGGACCAGATACTCTTACAATCTCATCATCAATTTCGAGATAATCTCCAAGAACAAATCTCTTATCAGTTGCAATACCAGTTTGATGTTGTACTGGGATGAGTGTATCAGTGTTGGTGACATCACTCTTAACTACAGCATGATCACCAGCATAGAGTCCCTTATATCTAGAACCGATTGCTTCATTGATACTTACAGTCTGCTGGTTATCAGAGAACGCATGTGGCAGGATTCTGAACGATGTAGTAAATCCTACATCAAATACAGTCTTAGCCTGGAACTCCTCAACATTATCTACAGACTGTACATAGAAGTCTCCAATCTTATTATCACTGTCATCTACGAGAGTGAATTGTGAACCCTGTCTGATACCATGTGGTGTCAAAGTAGTGAATGTCGTTAAACCAGTCGTAGCATCATAATGTGTGCTGCCAACAGAAACAGATGGTGCGATTCTGTACAGATACTGACCAGTCAGTGTTGTAGGATCGCCAGCAGTACATGCTAAAGAAACAGAATCCTTTGTAGGAACACCGTTGATTCTATAATATCCACCAGCAGTAGTACCAATACCTGTAATTTGTACAGTGTCATCATGATTTGCAATCAGACCTGTAGT
>Ga0129351_1001008_pt1 | contig 10962 bp, 10 predicted proteins | sample CPBDNA_8_FD_94423 | JGI IMG/M metagenome (GOLD analysis project Ga0129351, IMG submission 94423) | Freshwater to marine salinity gradient microbial communities from Chesapeake Bay, USA - CPBay_Sum_27_0.2_DNA | ecosystem: Environmental > Aquatic > Marine > Coastal | place: USA: Chesapeake Bay... | reverse complement strand
CTCAGGGTTGACCCCAATGCTAAACTTGAAGAAGAGCTTATAATCAGACCAACTAGTGAAGCAATTATATGGAATACATATAAAAATTGGATTCAGTCATACAGAGATTTACCAATCTTGATCAATCAGTGGGCTAATGTTGTTCGATGGGAGATGAGAACCAGATTATTTTTAAGAACAGCTGAGTTTTTATGGCAGGAAGGACATACTGCACATGAAACAAAAAATGAAGCATTAGAAGAAACTGTTATGATAAATAATTTATACGCAAATTTTGCTGAAAAATATATGTCTATGCCAGTTATTAAGGGAGTCAAATATAAAAATGAAACTTTTGCAGGAGCTGAAAAAACCTATTGCATTGAAGCTTTAATGCAAGATGGTAAAGCACTGCAAGCAGGTACTTCACATTTCTTAGGGCAAAATTTTGCTAAAGCTTTTGATGTTAAGTTTGCTGACAGAGATGGACAATTAAATTATGTTTGGGCTACTTCTTGGGGTGTTTCATCAAGGCTTATGGGAGCTTTAATTATGACTCACAGCGATGATAGAGGTCTAGTTCTACCACCTAAATTAGCACCTCACCAGGTTATTTTTGTTCCTATTTATAAAAATGAAGAACAATTAAATTCGATAACCCAAGTTGTTGAGGATTTAAGAAATCAATTTAACGAAAGAGGTATCAGTTCTAAATTTGATAATCGTGATACAAAAAGACCCGGAGAAAAGTTCGCTCAACACGAAATCCAAGGAGTTCCTGTCAGGATTACAATCGGACCAAAGGATTTAGAAAAAAAATCAATTGAAATATTCAGAAGGGATACACTTGAGAAGCAATTTATAAAAATTGAAGAATCTTTAGATTTTGTATCAAAATTACTTGACGAAATCCAAAAAAATCTTTTTGATAAAGCCAAAAATTTTAGAGATAATAACATAACCGAAGTCGAAAATTTCGAAGACTTTAAAACAACTTTAGAAAATAAAGGTGGTTTTATATCTGCTCATTGGGATGGGACTGATGAAACAGAGAATAAAATAAAAGATTTAACAAAAGCTACCATAAGATGTATACCTGAAGAAAACAATATTCCTGGTAAATGTGTCTTTTCAGGAAATCCTTCATCCCAAAGAGTATTATTTGCTAAAGCCTATTAGTAATTATTTTACATTTTTCTTTCAAGAAGTTGTAACATTTAAAAATAGTTGTATTTTTGCACGCGCAACTATTGTTAAACAATAATTGGCCCGTTCGTCTATCGGCTAGGACGCCAGGTTTTCATCCTGGTAAGAGGGGTTCGATTCCCCTACGGGCTACAAAATTTAAAAAATTATGGCAAATCATAAATCAGCTATTAAAAGAATTAGAAGTAGCGAAGTAAAAAAACAGAGAAACAGATACCAGCATAAGACTGCCAGAACCGCTATGAAAAAATTCTTTGAATTATCTAAAAAGAAAGAAGCTGAGAAGGAATTACCTTCATTGAACTCAATGATTGATAAGCTGGCTAAAAATAATATTATTCATAATAATAAAGCTGCCAATCTAAAAGCAAATTTTGCAAAACATTGCAGTGGTTTAAAGTAGTTATTCAACTACAATTCTTTCATTAGAAGAGTTTTTTTCATAAAGTCTTTAGAGAATTCAAACGCATTTTTTCTTGCTTCCTGATTCCCTCCTAAGTTTACACCTCTTTCAACACAAAATAGAAAACCAATTTTTTGCATAATCGGTGATGACATTGGCAAGTGTAAGTAATTCATCAAAACATCTCCTTTTTCGTTTAGTCTAAATAAACAGTTTTTGAAGCTGTACCCTTTTTCATTAAATTTTACAGGTTCTTCGCTATCAAAAGAATGATGTGAATTAGCATATATCGTTAAATCGATATTTGAATTTTTAGAAATTTTATTAACCAAATTATTACATGGTTCTGCTGGAGTCCAATTATCCAATTCACCAATTAATATGTGGATAGGAGAATCGGTAAATTCTGTGTTTTCAGGATCAAAAAAACAAGGAGGGTAGAAAGCTAGGTGAGATGCAAATTTCAAATCATTTGTTATTGCTTCCTTAAGAGGCTTCCAAGCAGAAAATAGTGCAACGGCCCCCCCTAAACTCCATCCTGTAATGGAAACTCTATTTTTATCAATATTTGGGTGTTTTGCTAATACAGCAAAAGCTTTATATGCATCTAATATAATGGCAGCAGTAGTTACTTCTATTTGTGAGCCTACAGTTGAAGTTATATTTCTGCTTTTAAAACTATTAAGCTCAAATGTGGCAAAACCACTTTTCTGATACATCTGCATGTATTCGTGATGATGTTTTCTCCAACCTAAACTTCCAGCTACTCCGATGATTAAAGGGTATTTTTTGTCTTGATCAAGTGAATCGACAGGGAAGGTTAACTTGCCAAAAACTTCCTGTTTTTTTTGACTCTCTAAATCAGAAATTATATCACTTAATGCAAAAGGATTTGCACTTTTGAAAATAATCTTTTCGGTTTTTTGAGCATTTAAACTAAAAATTACCGAAAAGAAAAGAATTAGGAAAAGTCTCAGCACAGAACTAAAATTTATCAGATAACTAGCCGTTCATTGAAATCAAGAACTCTTCATTATTGAGAGTTTGTTTAAATCTATCATTGATAAACTCCATTGCTTCTACAGGATTCATATCAGCTAAATATTTTCTCATTACCCACATCCTTTGTACTGTTTTTTCATCTAATAATAAGTCATCTCTTCTTGTACTTGATGATGTAAGATCAATAGCAGGAAATATTCTTCTATTCGCTATATTTCTGTCTAATTGAAGTTCCATATTTCCGGTTCCTTTAAATTCTTCAAAAATAACTTCATCCATTTTAGATCCAGTTTCAGTTAAAGCTGTAGCTATAATTGATAATGAGCCACCATTTTCAATATTTCTTGCAGCTCCAAAGAATCTTTTAGGTTTATGTAAAGCGTTTGCATCTACACCACCACTAAGAATTTTACCTGATGCAGGTTGTACAGTATTATATGCTCTAGCAAGTCTTGTAATTGAATCAAGTAATATAACTACATCATATCCACATTCTACTAATCTTTTTGCTTTTTCTAATACTATATTAGCAATTCTTACATGTTCATTAGCTTCCTTATCAAATGTAGAAGCAATAACTTCACCCTTTACATTTCTTTGCATATCAGTAACCTCTTCAGGTCTCTCATCAATTAATAATATTAATTGGTAAACCTCAGGATGATTAGCTGCAATAGCATTTGCGACATCCTTTAACAACATGGTTTTACCGGTTTTAGGTTGAGATACAATCATACCTCTTTGACCTTTTCCGATAGGAGAAAATAAATCGATTACTCTAGTAGAGATTGTATTGTTCTTATCTGCAAGATTAAATTTTTCTTCTGGAAATAAAGGAGTAAGATGTTCAAATGAAACTCTATCTCTAACTATTTTAGGGTCAAGTCCGTTAATTTTGTTTACCTGAATTAGAGGGAAATATTTCTCACCTTCTTTTGGTGGTCTTACATTTCCTAAAACCGTATCCCCCTTTTTTAATCCAAATAATCTAATTTGAGATTGAGAAACATAGATATCGTCCGGAGATGATAAATAATGATAATCAGATGATCTTAAAAAACCATAACCATCTTGCATAACATCAAGTACACCTTCACTCTCAATAATTGCATCAAATTCAAAGTCAGGTTCTTTGTATCTGTTCCTAGTATCTCTGTTTCCATTGGGTTCACCCTTTGGTTTGCGATTTCTATTTTCTCTTGGTTGATTATTCGTTTTTTTCTCAGGCTTATCGTTTGACTCATCTTTGGATTTTAAATCCTTTCTATCCTTTTTAATAGACTTATTTCGGGGATTAAATTTTGATTTAGGTGGATCTTTTTGTTCTACCTCTTTTTCTTTTGGGTTTGAGGCTTGATGGTCAAGAATTTTATAAACCAGATCTAATTTTTTTAGAGTTTTATATTTTGAGATTTTTAGTTCTTCTGCAATCTCTTGTAACTCAGAAAGTTTTTTTTCTTTTAATTTTGAAATTTCAAACATTGTTTTTTGTTAAATTGTTTATTGAAAATTTGCTCAATCAGAGCATTTATTTTTAGGGGATATATCCTTTTGAAGATAGAAATTACTTCTATATGAGTAAATTCAGGTACAAGTATACGACATTATTTTAAAATCAACCTAATTTTTTTTTATTTCTATTATTTTTGCATAATAATTTGAAAAGTTATGATACAAAGAATTCAAAGTGTTTATCTGTTTTTAACTTCCGTTTTTTTCTTTTGCTATTGGTTTTTTGGGCTTCAGTGGTATGAAAAGGGATATCCGTTAATTATGAAATTATTCAACAATTTAGAGCTCATTGAAACGGTTTTAATTTTGATTTCTTATATCCCTCTAATAATTTCTTTTTTAGCCTTAGTTACAATTTTTTTGTTCAAAAAAAGAGATTTACAGATTAAAGTCACTCGTATTTGTTTGCGTTTTAGTCTTTTCATGAGTTTATTCACTGTCTTTTACTTTTACAATTGCTTAACATATTTGACAGAAATAATGCCTTCACAAGTTTTAGAGTTTCTAATGTATGCGGCAATATTGAATCCATTTATCTGTACATACCTTTTGTTTTTGGCGTTAAAGTCAATTAAAACAGATAATGAATTGGTAAATTCTTTGAACAGAATCAGGTAATCATCTGTCAAACTCTATAATTTCAAGATTTTCAATTTTATCTTCATTTACATTGAATCTCACCATTGTTCTTTTTTGGTGAAAACCATGTTTTCCAATTGCTCCTGGGTTAATGTGAAGTAAATCGAATTTTTTATCATAAATTATTTTTAAGATATGAGAGTGTCCACATATAAATAAATCCACAATTTCGTTCTCAAGATTACTGGAAATCCTTTTTTTGTAAGCTCCAGGGTAACCCCCGATATGAGTGATCCAAACCTTTACTTTTTCACAAATAAATTTACAATCTAGACTTAGTTCTTCTCTAATTTTGTGACTGTCAATATTTCCATAAACCCCCCTGAATGGTTTTATTTGTCTTATTTTATCAATCACATTTATATTGCCAACGTCTCCTGCGTGCCAAACTTCATCTACTGACTTGCAATATTTTAATATTTTTTCGTCAAGATATCCATGTGTGTCTGAGATAAGAAGAATTTTTTTCAAATTAATTTTAAATAATTATTAAGTATATATTTGCTAAACAAATTTATAAATAGTTGAGATACTTTATTGAACTTTCTTACAATGGCTCTAATTTTCATGGTTGGCAAATTCAACCTAATGCTATAACTGTGCAAGAGACTATTGAAAATTCTCTGCAAGTATTGCTTAAGAATAAAAATTTAAAGTTGGTAGGAGCTGGAAGAACAGATACAGGTGTGCATGCTAGTCAAATGTTTGCACATTTTGATTCAGACCTTGATTTTGAGATTAAAAACTTAATCTTTAAGCTTAATTCATTCCTTGGAAAAAACATTGTTATTAAAGATATAGTCAGAGTTCATGATGATTCACATGCAAGATTCGATGCAAGTTTAAGAGAATATAAATATTATTTGACAACTATTAAAGATGTATACAACCCAGATACCAAATATTATTTTACTAAAAAATTAGATTTTCAAAGGATTAATAAAGCTTTAGATATAATTAAGAATAACACTAATTTTAAATCTTTTTGCAGATCTAAAACTGATGTTACTAATTTCGAGTGTGTAATATATAAGTTCGATTACGAATTAATTAATTCAGATTTGATTTTTAGAATTAGTGCAAATAGATTTCTAAGAAATATGGTTAGAGCCATAATTGGAACAATTTTGGATGTTGGAATGTGTAAGATTTCTCTTGATAAACTCAAGGATATTATTAATAAATCTAATAGAATTTATGCTGGGCCATCTGTTCCAGCGCACGGATTATTTTTAACTAAGGTTGAATATCCTGAAAATATATTTATAAATGACTAATAAAACTAACGTATATAATTTTACACTTTTCAAAAGATTATTAGGTTATGTGAAATCATACAAGAGTATTTTTATTTTATCCATAGTTTCTGTTTTTGGTCTTTCAATATTCGGGGCCTTGAGACCAGTTGTTTTGGAAAAAATAGTTGATGAGAATCTTACCGCATCTAACTATGAATTTTTTTTAGAATATATAATTCTCATGTTTTCATTATTAGTTTTAGAAGTAACTAGTAATTACTCATTTATATTTAATGCAGGTCTTTTAGGTCAATCTGTTGTAAAGGATATTAGAGTAAAATTATTTGACCATATTCAAAGTTTTAGGATGAAATATTATGATAAATCATCTGTAGGAATCCTTATAACAAGAACCGTCACTGATATGGAAAGAATTGCTGATATTTTTGGACAAGGACTCTTTATGATTATAAGCGATTTACTCAAAATGCTAATTGTAGCAATAGTGATGATTTATATGAATTGGGAGTTAAGCTTAATTGTTTTTATTTCGTTACCCTTCATATTATTGGCAACTAAAATTTTTCAAAAATATATGAAGTTAGCTTTTGACGAAGTTAGAAACGAGGTAGCTAACTTAAACTCGTTTGTACAAGAGAGAGTAACTGGAATGAGTGTCTTGCAACTTTTTGCAAGAGAAAAAATAGAGTTTGAAAAATTTAAAAAAATAAATGAAAGACATAAAAAAGCTTGGTTGAAGACTGTTTGGTATAATTCTATTTTCTTTCCTGTAGCGGAGATTTTTTCTTCTCTAACTCTTGGTTTGGTTGTTTGGTATGGAGGAATGAATACCGTTTTAGATAATACAGCGTCTATTGGAGAGTTAACGGCTTTTATAATGATGATACCAATGTTATTTAGACCGTTGAATCAAATTGCAAATAAATTCAATACTTTACTTATGGGAATGGTTGCAGCGGAGAGGGTTTTTAAAATTTTAGATACAGATTCATTTATTCAAAATAAGGGATCAAAAACTGCCAATGAAATTACAGGTGAAATTAAATATGAAAATGTTAATTTTTCATATAATCAAGGTGAGAAGATTATAGATAATTTAAATATTGAAATAAATGCTGGTTCTACTAATGCAATTGTTGGGGCAACAGGATCAGGAAAGTCAACAATCATCAAGCTGTTGAATAGGTTTTATGAACTGGATTCAGGCTCGATATATATTGACAATATTAACATAAAAGACTACTCAATTTCATCGTTAAGAAAAAATATTGGATTTGTTTCACAAGATGTACACCTGTTCTCAGATTCTATTTTGAATAATATAACATTACAAAATGAAAATATATCTTTTTTAAGGGTTAAAGATGCTGCAAAGGAAATAGAATTAGATGATTTTATCAGCTCTCTGCCTGAGGGATATAACTATAATGTGAGGGAAAGAGGGGTGGGATTATCCACAGGTCAAAGACAATTAATTTCATTTTTGAGAGCTTATATAAAAAACCCACAAATTTTAGTTTTAGATGAAGCTACTTCCTCCATTGATACCGACTCTGAAATATTGATACAAAAAGCTATTGAAAAAATCACAAAAAACAGAACATCAATAATCATTGCACATAGACTTAGTACAATTATGAAAGCGGATAATATTATCGTTATGGAGAATGGAAAAATTGTTGAGGTTGGTAGACACGAAGAATTACTCGAAAATAAAAAAGGAGTTTACCAGAAATTATATCAGGCTCAATTAAAAAAAGAAAATGAGTTAACAGTTTAGGAAATGTCTTTTTCTACTACCTTCAAAAGTTCATTTTCGGAGCTAAATCCAATAAATTCTCCGTTCTTGATGTAAGATATTTTTCCATTTTCTTCTGAAACTACAATTGCAACCGCATCGGTCTTTTCTGTTATGCTGACAGCTGCTCTGTGTCTTAGTCCGAATTTGCTAGAAATTTTAGTTTCATTATTTATTGGAAGAACAACTCTTGTAGCTCTAATAATATTATTAGAAATAATTATAGCTCCGTCATGAAGCGGGCTATTTTTAAAGAATATACTCTCTAAAATTGGTTGAGTTACAGTAATATTCATTTCATCTCCAGAATCACCTAGAAAGGTTAAGTTATTACTTCTTTCAATTACGATTAATGCACCTGTTTTGGTTTCACTCATATTATAACAAGCAGCAATTACTGATTTTATATCTGTCGTATCTCTTTCTAATTTTTGGTTTTTAAAAAATTTAATTTTTTCAAAAAAGGAGCCTTTTTTAGAAAGATTTGCTGAACCAACCATTAGTAGGAATTTTCTTATTTCAGGCTGGAAAACAACAATTAATGCTATAATCCCCACACTCATGAAACCACCAATTATACTTGAAAGTAGTTCCATTTCAAGAAAGACAGTTCCTCTCCACAAAACATATATTAAAATAATTCCAGTAAAAATATTTATTGCTACTGTTCCCTTTAGAAGTTTATATGCGTAGTAAAGTAGCGTAGCTACGAGAAAAATGTCTAATACATCTATAATTGAAAAATTCAGTATTTCTCTAAAAAAATCCATAATCAGTAATTACAAATATAGGATTAAAAAATTTTAGCTTTTTAATTGACTTACAATTTTAACACACTCAGCAGCTTCCTTAACATCATGAGTTCTCAAAATGCTTGCACCTTTTAAAAGAGAGATAGTATGTAATACTGAGGAACCATTTAGGGCCTTTTCTGGAGTTGTATTAAGAATTTTATATATCATTGATTTTCTTGAAATGCCTACAAGTAACGGTCTTTGAAATTGATTTAAAAAATCTAAGTTGCTTAGCAGTTCATAATTTTGATCAGTTGTTTTTGAAAATCCAAAACCAGGATCGATTATTATATCATTGATTCCCTCATTTTTAGCTTTTTCAATCATTTTTGAAAAATATTTACAGATTTCTTTTGTTACGTCATGATAATCAGTATTACTCATCATATTACTAGGATTTCCTCTCATGTGCATTAAAATATAAGGAGTTTTGAGTTTTGCTACTGTTTTAAACATCTGCGTATCAAGATTTCCCCCAGAAATATCATTTATTATATCCCCTCCCGAAATTATTGATTCACTTGCTACTTCACTTCTAAAAGTATCAATTGAAATTAAAGTTTTTGGAAATTTTTCTTTAATGAGTTTTATTGTGGGTATGACTCTTTTTAATTCTTCAGAAATGCTAATATTCTTTGCGCCTGGACGAGAACTGTAACCTCCAACATCAATTATATCTGCACCAGAAATAATCATTTTTTCAACTTGTTTGAGTACTTTGTCACTGGAATCATATCTACCACCGTCAAAAAAAGAATCTGGAGTTACATTTAAAATTCCCATTATTTTAGGAATAGAAAAATTAATTAGATTACCCTTGATATTTATGGTCATTTTAGTATGTTTAAAAAATTAAAGATGTTTCTTTGATCATTAAAGATATTTAATCGAAATTTACGTAAAATTACTCCTAATTATGCAAAAAACTTTAAAGCAATATGATAATGTTACATCAATATGTAAATCGCTTTTTGAAAAAAAAATGCATGATTATGGTTCTGCTTGGCGAATTCTAAGATTATCATCATTAACTGATCAGATTTTCATCAAAGCTCAACGAATAAGAGGTTTGCAAAATAACCCAGTACAGAAAGTTGATGAAGGACAAGCGGATGAGTTTATTGGTGTTATTAATTATTCTGTTATGGCGTTAATCCAAATTGAAAAGGGTGTTTCAGAAATACCAGATCTTGAGGGTGATGAGTGTATGGAGCTTTACGACTCAATGATTGATAAAACTAGAGAATTGATGATGAATAAGAATCATGATTATGGGGAAGCTTGGAGGGAAATGAGAGTAAGTTCTTTAACAGACTTAATTCTTCAAAAACTATTAAGAGTCAAACAAATTGAAGATAATCAAGGAAACACTTTAGTTAGCGAAGGAATAGATGCTAACTATACTGATATTATCAACTATGCAATTTTTGCATTAATTCATCTTAAAATATGATCAAAATAACTCTTCACATTTTCAGATATTTTGTCGGTATTTTATTTATTTTCTCTGGTCTGATAAAATTAAATGACCCAATTGGTTTCTCTTTTAAATTGGAAGAATATTTTGGACCAACAGTATTCAATATTGATTTTTTAATACCGGTTGTTTTGCCAATGGCAATATTTATTGTCATTCTAGAGGTGATACTTGGTATATTTTTAATTATCGGCTTTAAAAAGAAATTTACTCTTTGGAGCTTACTCTTAATGATCATATTTTTCACTTTTTTAACATGGTATTCGGCATATTTCAACAAGGTTACTGATTGTGGTTGTTTTGGTGATGCAATTAAATTAACACCTTGGGAGTCATTTACAAAAGATGTAATACTTCTGGTTATGATAGGTTTTCTATTTCTAAAACAAGATTTAATAAATTCAATTGTAAGTAGAAAAACCCAAAAAATTATCATTGGTTCGTCACTTATCTTTTGTTTTTACATCACATATTTTGTTTTAAACCATTTACCTATTCTGGATTTTAGAGCTTATAAAATTGGTGATAATCTACTTAAAAATATGACTGTTCCTGAAAATGCACCAAAAGACATATATGAGTATTCGTGGAAATTTATTGAAGATGATCAGGAAAAGATTTACATCACGAATGGTGAATACCCAAATGTTTCTGGAGAATTTATTGGAGTAGAAACCAAACTAATTCAAAAAGGTTATGAACCTTCTATTTATGATTTTTCCATTGAAGTAAATGGTAATAATCTTACAAAGGAAATATTAAATGAAGAAAAACTGCTTATTTACATTTCTTATAATATCGCTAATTTTTCTCCAAGTGCTATAGAAAATCTAAAAACTTCATTTGAAAAGGCAAAAAATAAAGGATATAAAATAATTGGTTTAACTGCTTCT
>Ga0129351_1001004_pt1 | contig 10974 bp, 9 predicted proteins | sample CPBDNA_8_FD_94423 | JGI IMG/M metagenome (GOLD analysis project Ga0129351, IMG submission 94423) | Freshwater to marine salinity gradient microbial communities from Chesapeake Bay, USA - CPBay_Sum_27_0.2_DNA | ecosystem: Environmental > Aquatic > Marine > Coastal | place: USA: Chesapeake Bay... | reverse complement strand
GACCGATTGGTCACGATCAGCCAGTAGCGCTTTGACAGCAGCAGGTTGACCCGAGGTCGCCCGCAGCTGCAGGAATGAGGTCGTTTCCTCAGGTGTTGTTGCGCGGCCCAGCAGCGCAAGACCAGCTGCGGATGCCGCCCGGAGGGGCGCCATCTTGGAGAGTCGGCTTTGGAAGGCTTCGCCCATGGCCACGGCTTCGATAAAGTCCTTGAGATCGATGTCTCTGTTACGCAGTTTCGACTCAGCGCTTGCCAGGCGTTCGGACTCCAGCGGGACTTTGTTGAGCAGCTGCTTATAGGTGGCGTTGATGGCCGCGGTCAGTTCGGACTCAGTCCTGTTCGGATCGAGCTTGGTGATGGCAGGGATGCCACCGCGCTTGAGATAGCCGGTGGCGTCGCTGGTGCGCAGAGCATTGGCCATCCGCGAGAATGGGGCTGCGGTGGCAGCAGACACAGCCGGCTTCCAGGAGATCTGTGCGGGAGTGCTCTGCGCGTTTTTCGGTGCCGAAGGCGTCGAGACAGAGAACGGTGTGCGGGTGCCTTGCGTCCGCAGCAAGCCAGCCCAGCGAGAGTCGGGAGCGTTTGTGCTGACCTCCGCGTTCCAGCTGCCGCGCACGGTCTGCTTGTTGACCAGGTTGCGAGCTGTGATGTCCGCCGTGGTTCTCAAGCTGTCTTTGACCCGTGCAATGGGTCTTCGTCCGAGGCTCAGATCAGGCTGGACGATCTCCTCAAACGGTGTTGCGAAGGACGGGACGCGCCGTTGGTTGACATCAGTCGGAGTGATGAATCGTTCGTAGGGGACGGTGTCCAGACCGAAGGCTTCCTGATATTCCCGGCTGTTGACCATGGCATCGACGACGCCATAGAAACCGTGGCGCGCTGCGACGTCGAAGTAGCTGTCGATTTCCCAGCGTCCGAAGGTCGGTCGGCCGAGAATTCGGCGGTGCATCACTTCAATGGCCTTGCAGATGTAGAGACCACTCCAATAGCGGCGGCGGAAGGCATCGCTGCGCGCGACCTCACGTACAAAATCCTTCAGAGCGATGTCGCCGTTTTCGAGTCGGGTTTCGGCTGTCTCAACCCGTTCACCGGCGTAGCCCGCATTGCCCAGGATCTGGACGTAGACAGCCTTGATGACGGATTGGGTGCTCGATTCCGTGAACCGCACGCTCGGACGGGTTTGAAGGCCGCGGCGAGGAACCGAATTACCGCCGGTTGCGATTTGGGTTAGGCGGCGGGTCTTTGGACCAACCCGCCTTGGTGTGGCGCTTCTGAACTGAGGGCTATTCATCTGCCCTGGTTGTGCCATGCCGTTGCCGATGAGCAGGCGCCGGGTGTCGTAGCTCAGTGGTGCAGGACGCGTTGCGACGTTGGCCGTACCTGAGGGGAAGATTGCGCCGTAGCTAAGTCCTAAGGGATCGTTACCGCCGCCGTAGGGATGTTGGTCGGCGTAGGGCTGGCGATAGCTGGCGTAAAGGGTGATGTATTGAGGAGCACCCTCGAACGGTGCACTAAAGCGGAACAGCTTGCGGTTGGAACCCCAGCCAGCACTTTCTTGCGCTTCTTCGCCAAGATCGCGCAGGTAGGGGACTGTCTCCTCACCGAAGACCTGGGCGTACTCCATTGAGTTGACCAGGGAATCAACGAGGCCATTCAGGCCTTGCTCGCTGACGATGCTGAAGTAGCGGTTGAATTCTTCCCGTGAGCTAATGCCCCGTCCTAGGAAGTGGCGGAAGGCCAGCTCAACAGCGCGGCTGTTTGAGAAGGGGCCAAAAAACTGGGCGCGGTACTCCTTGCTCTTACCGAGTGCGCGAATGTATTCACGCATGCTGATGTCGCCCTTGGTGACCTGCGAGGTCTCGACCGAGCAGGGGTCTTGGCTGTAGGCCTTTGCGATGTCCCGTTCGAACACCTGTCGGTAGGCGGCCCGAATGACCTCGGCTTTTTGACCGCCGCTCATGGCGGGCTTCATGTTGAAGCGCTGGACGTTGCCTTGGGCTGCCAGTGCGTAGATGGCTGGGAGCTGGAGGCCCTGATTCTCTGGGCTGCCGAGGCGCTGGCGAGCGGAGGGGGTCGGAACGGCCAGTTCTTCGAGAAGGACGTTGAAGCAGCCAATCAAGAGCTGGCGCGCTTCGGGCAGGTCCTTCAGTAGTTCGGCGGCACCGGCGCGCATCTCCTGCAGCGCGACGTTGGTGGCGGCTAGGGAGCAGCCCTTTTCGAGGACATCTCTCAATCCGCGGGTGTTCACGCGAAGGATGCTCGGATCGCCTGCAATGACCGCATACCCGACATAGCGGAGGAACCAAGCCATGTCGCGGACTGACTTGCGCATCCGCTCAGTCCCGTAGATGGCGACTGAAATCGGGTTGAAGCCTGTCGGCAGGATCACGCGGACATCCGCATCGCCGCCGCCGCCCTCCAGCAGTCGGGTCAGAAGATTGCCGCGTTTCGAATTGTCGCTGGTGCCAGAGAAGGTTTGAACCGAGCGCTGGAATGCCGCCTGGTCGGAGGCCAGCGGAGTTGCCGAGCTTGCCGCCGCGGGTGTCAGTGGCGCGTCGAGATAGGACAGCGGCGTGCCACCGGCAAAGATCCGGCTTGCTGCCCGAGCCACGATCGCTTCGGCATTTGCCGACACGCGACGGGCTGCCTCAACACGCAGCTGACCGCTTTGGAAAAAAGTTGTGAGGTTGCTGAGCTCGCCCCCATCCGGGAAGCGGTCTTGCTGCTCCGCCTGACGAACGCTGGAGAGCGGCAGGGTGTCGAAGCGCTGAGGAGCAACCCTGCTGCTGCCGCTGCTGGCGGTCACAGTCATGGACGAAAGCGAACCTGGCCTGGGCACGTTACGGCTGCCCCTCTGGCCTCCCGGCGGGCCATGAACAAATGTTTGCAGCCCGTTGTCGGTTTCCCCTCAAGCGGAGGGCAAGCCATGAAATGCTCGGCCTCTGCGCATTCCCTATCCGATTCGCTCCCAGCCATGACTCAGGGCCCTGCTGATGCCGCCACTCCTGTGGTGAGCGACTTTTATGACCGCTTCCCCTACCCAGGAGACCCGCTTCAAGATGGCCCCCCTCCTGGATACAACTGGCGCTGGTTTGTAGATGCGGCTTATTCGGCAGCCACCGGATCGCTACCCCAAGCGCCTGTCAATGGAGAGCCCTTGCGAATCCTGGATGCGGGGTGTGGGACCGGCGTTAGCACCGACTACCTCGCTCACCTGAATCCAGGGGCCGAGATCCTGGCTGTGGATATCTCACCTGGAACGTTGGAGGTGGCTCGGGAGCGCTGTCGCCGCTCCGGTGCGTTCGAGCAGGCCCAGCTGCGCATCGAGAACCGGAGCCTGCTGGACCTGGCAGGAGAGGGTCCCTTCGACTACATCAATTCAGTCGGGGTCTTGCACCACCTCAGGCAACCGGAGGCCGGACTTCGGGCCTTAGCCCAGTTGCTGAAACCCGGTGCACTCCTCCACCTGTTCTTGTACGCCGATGGTGGTCGCTGGGAGATCCATCGCACCCAGCGCGCTTTAAATGCAATGGGTGCTGGTACGGGGGCCGAGGGCCTTCGCTTGGGACGCCAGTTGATGGCTGATCTCCCCGCGCAGAACCGGCTCCGTCTCAATTACGAACAACGCTGGGCCATCGACTGTGCAGCCGACGCGAACTTCGCCGACATGTACCTGCATCCCCAAGAGACCAGTTACAACCTGGAGCGTCTGATGGCCTTTGTGGCCTCGGCTGATCTTCAATTTGCAGGCTTTTCCAATCCAGCGGTCTGGGATCCCACTCGGCTCCTGACCGGAGAATTGTTGGAGCGGGCTCAGGCTCTTCCTGCGGAGGCGCAATGGCGCTTGGTGGAAGACCTAGACCCTGACATCAGCCACTTCGAGTTCTTCTTGAGTAAGGGCCCGGTTCAGGTGCAGCGCTGGGATGAGGACAGCGCTGTGCTCGCAGCCAGGGGCTGCCGGAACCGTTGTCTCTGGGGCTGGCCGGGCCGCTCCCTGTTGGATTCCGATATGGCCCCCTTGGATCTGAGTGCCGAGGGAATGAACTTGCTGGAAGTTCTGGAGCAGGCGGAGCCTGAGACGGCCATCGGTCAGCTGCCATTGGACTGGTCTGATGCCCAGATCGCTTCTGTGGCAAGGGAATTGCAGCGTCAGCGGGTCCTTCTGCTTCGCCCGGCTTAGGGCGAGGCAGCGTGATAGATTCCGCGCGCCTTTTCAGAGCAAAGGCGCCTTTGTTGGTTGCTTCATCACCCCAGTCAGGTCCGGACTCTCATCGCGAGGGGCTGGACGCACTGGATGACACGGCGAGCCAAGAGACGGTTCCTTCTCCCCCTCTGGAAACAGAGTCCTCTGGGTCCTCTGCTGTCGCTGAAACCGAATCGGTTCCCGCTGATAGTCCTGACCTGGCTGACTTTGAGAGGCTTCAACGTCGCCTGATCCTCGCCACCTTGCTGGTGTCCGCCATTGCGGTCCCGGCCACGGCCCTGATCTACGACCTTCACATCGCCAGCAGCTTGCTGGTCGGTGGCCTCGCCGGCGCTCTCTACCTCAGGCTTCTCGCCCGAAGTGTTGCGAAGCTCGGCAACGGTTCCAAGAAGGTGGGCAAGTTCCAGCTTCTCGTCCCTGTGGTTCTTGTTCTGGCTGCAGCTCGCCTGCCCCAGCTCGAGTTGTTACCAGCTCTGCTTGGTTTCCTGCTCTACAAGCCCGCGGTGATTCTTCAGGCACTCACAGATCGCTGAGCGCCAAAAACCTTTTCAACGTCGCATTTGCGACCCCGAACGTCGACCCGATGGGTTCCTTGCCACTCGTTCTTCCCTTTGCCGAACTGGAGGTGGGTCAACACCTCTATTGGCAGCTGGGGAATCTCAAGATTCACGGCCAGGTGTTTCTGAGCTCCTGGGTTGTGATCGGAGCCTTGCTCGCCTTTGTCGTGGTGGGCACGCGCAAGATGGAGCGCGATCCCCGTGGTGTCCAGAACCTTCTGGAGTTCCTCTGGGACTACATCCGCGACATGGCCCGCGAGCAGATCGGCGAGAAGGCCTATCGCGATTGGCTTCCGTTCATCGGCACCCTCTTCCTGTTCATCTTTGTGAGCAACTGGGGCGGCGCTCTGGTGCCCTGGAAGCTGATTCATCTGCCCAGTGGCGAGCTTGGTGCTCCGACCGCTGATATCAACACCACCGTTGCCCTGGCGCTGCTGGTGTCCCTGGCCTACTTCTATGCAGGCCTGAGCCGGAAGGGCTTCCGCTACTTCGAGTACTACGTGGAGCCGACTCCGATCATGCTCCCGTTCAAGATCGTTGAGGACTTCACCAAGCCCCTCTCGCTCTCCTTCCGTCTGTTCGGAAACATCCTTGCCGACGAACTCGTCGTTGCAGTGCTGGCCTTCCTCGTGCCTCTCGTGGTGCCCCTGCCTGCGATGTTCCTCGGCCTGTTCACCAGTGCCATTCAGGCGCTGATCTTCGCCACCCTCGCCGCCTACTACATCGGTGAAGCGGTGCACGAAGAACACCACTGATACTCATCAGTCCCCCTGCCTGATCGGGGTCACCCGCTCTGGCAAACTCCTTGCGCGCAGGTCCGGTTCAATCCGGGCCCATCTCGGTTCAGTCCAGATGTCCCAGGCGCAGGGATAACGTCCCGGTCCCAATCCGCGCTCTCCCAGCGCCCTACATCCTTCGTTCCACCATGGATTCCATCACCTCCGCCGCGTCTGTTGTCGCTGCTGGTCTGGCCGTCGGCCTCGGCGCCATTGGCCCTGGTATCGGTCAGGGCACCGCTGCAGGCGGCGCTGTCGAAGGCATTGCTCGTCAGCCCGAAGCTGAAGGCAAGATCCGCGGCACCCTGCTGCTGTCCCTGGCCTTCATGGAAGCTCTCACCATCTACGGCCTTGTGGTCGCTCTGGTGCTGCTGTTCGCCAACCCCTTCGCTGGCTGATCGCGCTTGAGGTGACGAGGGAAGGGCGGCCTTCAGTTCGCTGAACCGCCCATCCCCTCAACCTTTGCCTCAGCCTTTCGCTTCCGCCGCCGTTTTGCGGCCCGCTTCAACCGCCCGCACCCCTGCCTCATGACCAGCTGGCTTTTGCTAGGTGCAACGGAGGGAGGTCTCTTTGACCTCGACGCCACCCTGCCTCTCATGGCAGTTCAGGTGGTTCTCCTCACCTTCATCCTCAATTCCCTGTTCTTCAGCCCCGTTGGACGGGTCGTGGAAGAGCGGGAGGGTTACGTGACCACCAGCCGTGCGGAGGCCAAGCAGAAGCTGGCCCAAGCCGAACGCTTGGAAGCTGACCTCAAGGAACAGCTCAAGGACGCACGTCTGTCCGCCTCGAAGCTGATCCAAGAAGCGGAAGCTGATTCCGACAAGCTTTATCGCGAGGCCCTGGCTGCAGCGACCGCTGACGCCAACGCCTCCCGTGAGCAGGCACGCCGCGAGATCGATGCCCAGCGCGAGTCGGCCTTGGGCCAACTCAAGACTGACGCCGACAAGCTCGGTGACCTGATCGTCGACCGTCTGCTGGCCGCCCGATGACCATTCCTTCCCTCTTCGCCAGCCACGGTGGCTTTGGTCTGAACCTCAACGTGTTCGAGACCAACATCGTCAACCTGGCGATCGTGCTCTTCGGCCTCTACAAGTTTCTGCCCAACTTCCTGGGCAGCATCCTTGAGCGCCGTCGCGCGATCATCCTGGCCGACCTGAAGGACGCTGAAGAGCGCCTCAGCTCAGCCACCGCTGCCCTCTCTCAAGCCCAGCAGGATCTGGCCGCTGCTCAGCAGAAGGCCGAACAGATTCGTGTTGACGGCAAGGCTCGCGCTGAAGCGATCCGCCTTGATTCTGAGAAGCGCACCATCGATGAGATGGCTCGTCTCAAGCAAGGTGCTGCCGCTGATCTCGACGCTGAGGCGTCCCGCGTCAGCAACCAGCTCCGCCGTGAGGCGGCTCGCTTGGCCATTGAGAAGGCTCTCGCCACCCTGCCCGGCAAGCTCAATGCTGAAGCCCAGGCGCAGTTGGTGGATCAGTCCATCAAAACGTTGGGGAACGCCTGATGCCGCTGCTCAACACCATTACGACCCCCTACGCCGAAGCGTTCCTGCAGGTTGCTGACAGCCGCAAGGAAACCGACGAGGTGGTGGATCAGGCCAAGGCCGTTCTCGGCCTCTGGAATGAGTCGGCTGATTTCCGGGAAGCCATGGGCTCTCCTGTGATCGAGGTTGACGCCAAAAAGGCGGCCCTTGAGAAGCTGTTCGCTGAGCAACTCAAGCCCTCTTTCCTCAATTTGCTGAAGCTCCTGGCTGATCGCCAGCGCATCGGCATGCTCGACGCGGTGCTGGATCGCACCCTCGAGCTCTACCGCGAGCAGCGCAATATCGCTCTCGCCTCTGTCACCTCTGCCTCTGCTCTCACTGAGGAGCAACAGGCTGAGCTCAGCAAGAAGGTTCAGGCCGTGGCCGGTACCGACAAGCTGGAGATCAATCTGAGTGTCGACCCCACTTTGATCGGCGGTTTCGTCGTCAAGGTCGGCTCCAAGGTGATTGACGCCAGCCTCGCGGGTCAGGTGCGTCGCCTCGGACTGGCGCTGGCCAAGGTGAGCTAGCTCCGCACCCGAACCCCTTTCTCACCCCTCGTCCTCAACCCCAACGCCTCCCATGGTTTCCATCCGCCCCGACGAGATCAGCGCGATCCTCAAGCAACAGATCGCTGATTACGACAAGTCGGTTTCCGTCAGCAACGTCGGCACCGTGCTGCAGGTCGGCGACGGCATCGCCCGCGTCTATGGCCTCGAGCAGGTCATGGCCGGTGAGCTGATCCAGTTCGAAGACGGCACCGAAGGCATTGCTCTCAACCTCGAAGACGACAACGTCGGCGCGGTGTTGATGGGTGAGGGTCGCGGCATCCAAGAGGGCAGCACCGTCAAGGCCACCGGCAAGATTGCTTCGGTGCCTGTCGGCGACGCCATGCTCGGCCGTGTGGTGAACCCCCTGGGTCAGGCCATCGATGGCAAGGGTGATATCCCCACCAGCGAGACCCGCCTGATCGAATCGATGGCGCCTGGCATCATCCAGCGCAAGTCGGTGCATGAGCCCATGCAGACCGGCATCACCGCCATCGACGCGATGATCCCCATCGGTCGTGGCCAGCGCGAGCTGATCATTGGCGACCGCCAGACCGGCAAGACCGCCATCGCGATCGACACGATCATCAACCAGAAGGGCGAAGACGTCGTCTGCGTCTACGTCGCTGTCGGCCAGAAGGCTGCCTCTGTGGCCAACGTTGTTGAGGTGCTCCGCGAGAAGGGCGCCCTCGATTACACCGTGATCGTGGCTGCGAACGCCTCCGAGTCCGCTGCTCTGCAGTACCTGGCTCCCTACACCGGCGCAGCCATCGCTGAGTCCTTCATGTACAAGGGCAAGGCCACCCTGGTCATCTATGACGACCTGACCAAGCAGGCCCAGGCCTACCGTCAGATGTCCCTGCTGCTCCGTCGTCCCCCCGGTCGTGAGGCCTACCCCGGCGACGTGTTCTATTGCCACAGCCGCCTGCTCGAGCGCGCCGCCAAGCTGAGCGACGCCATGGGCAAGGGCTCCATGACCGCCCTGCCGATCATCGAAACCCAGGCTGGTGACGTCTCGGCGTACATCCCGACCAACGTGATCTCCATCACCGACGGTCAGGTCTTCCTGAGCTCCGACCTCTTCAACTCCGGTCTCCGCCCCGCCATCAACGTGGGTATCTCCGTGAGCCGTGTGGGTGGTGCTGCCCAGACCAAGGCCATCAAGAAGATCGCCGGTACCCTCAAGCTTGAGCTGGCTCAGTTCGATGAACTGGCCGCCTTCTCCCAGTTCGCCTCCGACCTGGATGCTGCGACTCAGCAGCAGCTGGCCCGCGGTAAGCGTCTCCGCGAGATCCTCAAGCAGCCCCAGTTCAGCCCCCTGATCCTGGCTGAGCAGGTCGCCGTGGTTTACGCCGGCGTTAAGGGCCTGATCGACGAAGTTCCCGTCGAGTCCGTCGTTCAGTTCTGCCGCGAGCTCCGCGAGTACCTGAAGACCAACAAGCCCGAGTTCATCAACAAGATCCAGACCGAGAAGCAGCTCAGCGAAGACGCTGAGGCCATGCTCAAGGCTGCCATCAACGAAGTGAAGTCTTCGATGCTGGCTGCGGCCTGATCCCTGACGGTTACCCCGGAGAGTCCAATCCATGGCCAACCTGAAGGAGATCCGCGACAGGATCAGTTCCGTTAAAAACACCCGCAAGATCACCGAGGCCATGCGCCTCGTGGCAGCCGCCAAGGTCCGCCGGGCACAGGAACAGGTTCTGCGCAGCCGTCCGTTTGCTGATCGTCTTGCCCGCGTTCTGGAGAATCTCCAGACCCGGATGCAGTTCGAGACCGCTGACGCGCCGCTGCTCGAGAACCGCGACGTCCGCACCATCACCCTGCTCGCCGTGACTGGCGACCGGGGTCTGTGCGGTGGCTACAACGCCAACATCATCAAGCGCACGGAACAGCGTCACGCTGAGCTGAAGTCTCAGGGCTATGACGTGGATCTGGTGTTGATCGGCCGCAAGGTCGCCACCTACTTCCAGAACCGCGCCAGCCAGTACACGATTCGCGCCACCTTCATGGGGCTCGAGCAGGTCCCCAGCGCTGCTGAGGCCGGCAAGATCGCCGACGAGGTGCTCGCCGAGTTCCTCTCCGGCACCACCGATCGTGTCGAGATCATCTTCACCAAGTTCATCAACCTGGTGAGCTCGAAGCCTGTTTCCCAGACCCTGCTGCCCCTGGATCCCCAGGGCATCGCCAGCGCGGACGACGAGATTTTCCGTCTCACCACCCGCGACGGTCAGCTGGGCGTTGAAACGGGCACGGTCAACAACGACCAGCCTTCTCTGCCCTCTGATCTGGTGTTCGAGCAGAGCCCCGATCAGCTGCTGAATGCACTGCTGCCTCTGTATCTGCAGAACCAGCTGCTGCGTTCCCTGCAGGAGGCGGCCGCTTCCGAGCTCGCCAGCCGGATGACCGCCATGAACAACGCCAGCGACAACGCCAAGGCGCTCGCGAAGTCCCTGACCCTGGACTACAACAAGGCCCGCCAGGCCGCCATTACCCAGGAGATCCTGGAAGTGGTCGGCGGTGCTTCTGCCATGGCCTGAGCACGTTGCTCAGACGCTCAAAGCCCTCCCAAGTGGAGGGCTTTTTTTGTGCCTTGTTCCAGGATGAGGGAAGCGCCGGCGCGCCATGACGCTTTCCCTGCAACCGCTCTTCCCTTTGGCCCTGGGCACCGCAGATCTGGCCCTGGATCCGATGGATGCGGTGTTACTGCTCCAGGATGTCCTGGCTCTGCGGGGCGAGGACAGCGGCAACCCCCATCCCGGTTGCGCCTGGACCGGCGACATCAACGGTGTCTGGCGGGTTCACCAGCTTCCGGCTTTTGCGGCCATTAGCGATCAGGTGCGCCGGCATGCCTGGGCGTACCTGGAGCAACTGGGCTTCCACTGCGACCAGGTGGCCCTGCACATTCAGCGGTCCTGGCCGGTGGTGAGTGAACCGGGCCAGGCGGTGGGCCGTCATCACCATCCCAATGCCCATCTGAGCGCCATCGTCTACCTCAATGGCGATGGCTCCGGCCGCAGTGGTTGCCTTCGGCTCTACCCCGCCCGGCAGAGCAATGAGCTGGTGCCAGGGTTATCCGTGGGCCATGGCGGTCCCCTCGAGGGTGCCCTGCACTGGAATGCCCCCCACTTCGATCTGGCTCCCCGGGCTGGGTTGCTGGTGCTCTTCCCCGCTCAGATTGACCATGCCGTGACGGCCAATGAGGACGAGGGCGATCTGCGGGTGTCCCTGGCCTTTGATCTGGCCTTGAGTGCACCGCTCTATGAGCAGCCTGGGCTGGCCCCACCGGAATACCTGGCTCCGCACCCGCAGCAGTGGGGCGCCCTGCCCGGGCCGTGATCCTGGACAATGGGGAGCTTCTGGACTGAGCT
>Ga0129351_1001002_pt1 | contig 10981 bp, 27 predicted proteins | sample CPBDNA_8_FD_94423 | JGI IMG/M metagenome (GOLD analysis project Ga0129351, IMG submission 94423) | Freshwater to marine salinity gradient microbial communities from Chesapeake Bay, USA - CPBay_Sum_27_0.2_DNA | ecosystem: Environmental > Aquatic > Marine > Coastal | place: USA: Chesapeake Bay... | reverse complement strand
GTAACACTATTACTGTCTAATACTTTAAATTGTTCTGCACGTAGACCGTTCCAGTATATAATTACTGTTTTGTCTTTACCGTATCGTGCTATATCAGCAGTAATGTATTTTGTGCCACCTTGCGTGTCTTCTAATTCAAAAGAACCTAGTATAGCGTTATAGTCAATTAGTTTGTCTTCGCTATCGTCGTATTCCCAGTTACCTAATAATAAACGTTGTTTACTTACAAAGTCTAATTTTTCTAACTGGTCTTTATAGTGTTTACTTACGTGTCTATTGTCTGTTAGTAGTGACTGTATAAACTTACGATAGTCTGGTAATACATTATCTTTGTACGGTTTGTAGAACGTAGTATATACCCATTCTTTACTAGGGTTACAAGTCATTAACATTTTTGGTATTAAACCGTATTCGTCTAACTTGTACCTAATTCTACTACCTACTATTTGTTTTGCTTTTTCTGTTATCTGGTTACATTCGTCTACAAAGACTGCAGTAAGTTCTAACGATCCTAAACTGTCGAAATTTTTGTCTGACGGGTAAGCAAATAAATCTTTTAATATAACTTCACTACCATTATAAAAGGTAATAATATTTGTCTGTGCGTTATACTTGTAGTGTATATTAGCTTGTATGTTCCAAGCACTGCAGACTTCGAAAAATGTTTTTAATGTAGTCTTCTTTAATGTGTCTAACTTACTACGACCTATTAAGCAGCGTACACCGTCGTATTTAGTACATAGCCATATTATCCAAGCACACCCCAAATAAGACTTACCACCACCAGCACCACCACCATATAATAATTCTGTAGTAGTATCGTCAGTAAGATATTTAAGGGCTTGCCCTTGTTTACTCGTTAGTGTCGCTATCAATTTTTAGTTCTATGCTAATAGGTTTTATTTCACCACTTACGTCTAGTTCTTGTTTCTCTACGTAACCACGTTTCTTACCTTTTGTTTTTAAGTAAAATACTGTAGCTGGTGTATTACCTTTTTTAATTTGTTTGTGTAGGTGACTTTCGGCAAAGTCTATAGCTACGTTTTCTATGTCGTTTACTGCACGTTTATAGTCTTCGTCGTGTTCTAGCCATATATAGTGCGTAGTTCTGTCTATACCTACTATCCTAGCAGCAGACGTTACTACACCTAAAGTTTTTTCTAGTGCGTCTAGCATAGATAGCTTATTTTTTAGTGTTCTGTCTTGATCTTGCATAGTGTCGAATTTGTCGAATTATTTACCACATAAAGCACATACTACTTTATCTTTGTCTACTGGTTCTTCTGGTTCAGCGTGTGCTATTATATCGTCTTCATTTTGCCATATATCTAAACCCCAGTCTTCTAGTTCTACGCTATCCCATTCATTAGCTAATATGTCATAATCCCAGTCGCCAAAACTTAAATTATCTTTTACTATAAATTGCTTTTTTTTTTCTTCTGTTAGTTCGTCAGCTTTTATTACATAAGCTTCTTTATGTCCTAACTCTACTAAAGCACGATAACGCATATTGCCACCAAGTATAATATAGTTTTCGTCTACTACTATTGGTCGTAGCTTTAACATTTCTGGTAAGTCTTGTATAGACTTCTTTAGCTTTATAAACTTTGCTTCGTTTACTTGTCTAGGGTTTTCTTTGTTTGGGTATATGTTACTAATAGGTAATAGTTGCATTTTCTAAATAGCTTTTTAATTCTTTGTCTTTTATATTGTCTTGCCTTTTTATTTCAAAGTTTAAATGGTCTATACATTTTTGCAAGTCTTTAGTTATATCGTTGTTAGGTTTTTTACCAGCACGTAAGAGGTAAGCAATAGCTACACCTATGTTATAGTTATCACCAGCAAAGTCTTCTATAACTTCGTGTGCTTCGTAACCGTATACTTTACCTTTATAATAGTTTGGTGTGTTCATATTTACATTCTTAAATCACTTCGTTTAGCTATAGTACCGTTGGGCTTTTTAATTATACCACCGTAACCTTTATGTTCTTTAATGTATTCGCCATACGTTTTACATTCTTTACAGTATGTTTCTGGGTTTATTACTTCACCGTCTACTACTTTCATAGTAGTTTTATAAACGTCAAACGTTTTGCACTTACATTTATATTTCATCTATTAACTTTTTTATACCTTGATAACAAGTATTTAAGCAGCTACTACAGTTAGAATTTGGGTTATACTTTGTTTTATATATTTCGTTGTATAGGTTTATTAATTCTACTTTTTTTTCTTTTGTTTTAGCAGTACCAGTTTTACAGTATAGCCATACGTCTATTAAACGTTCTTTTTGTTCTTCTGTTATTACCATTTGTCTTTAGGGCATTTTTCAGTTTTCCAAGCTGCTTTAGTTTCTATAGGGCAACCACATTCGTTACATTCTCGTTCTGGTGTTAAGCTAGGGCAACGTGAACAAATAAAAGCACGATCATAATACGTTGGTGTGTCTACGTTTTCAAAACCACCTAACACACGTTTACTAACTGCTTTAAAGTAGTTATAGCTTTTTAGCATAAAGTTTGGTTTATTCAGCTTCTTGCGTTTGTCCATTTCTTTTTAATTTAATTATACCATAGCTTTTATATTCTGGTAATACCATTACGTCTATGTCGTCAAATGTTAAGTCGTCTAACTGTACTATATATTCTACGTCGCCTTGTTCGTTATATATTTCTATAAACGGTATGTCGTAGTCTATTAGTTGTGCCAGTTCTTTATATATCATTATTCAGTTCTTTTAACCTTTTATTAATATATGCTTTAACACCTTTAATAGTTGTGTATATAGACATTCTACTAATATTAGTTTTGTCGCTTAACGTACTATATGTGTAGTTTCTACCGTCGTTGTCACCTAATACGTAAAGTTTAAATAATTCTCGTTCGTACCAGTATAACTCGTCTAGTATTTTATTTACATATACTTCGTTATTAATAATATATAAATGTGCTTGTGCTTGTTTTTTTTCAGCATTTTTTAAAGCCAGCAGACATAACTCGTTATCGTACGTAATTAGTTCGTAGCTTTTTTTATAGGTGTAGTAGTATGGGCTTGTCTTACTGTAATAACTTAACTTACACATACGGTTAAAGTAAGCACGTATATTACCGTTCTCTATAATGTCTTTTAGTCTAGCTTCTGGTAATTCTAATAATTGTAAAAATAGTTCTTGCGTAAGATCGTCTAAATCTTTAGCTGGTATAAAGTTAGCAGCTATTAATTTTAGTTCTTTACAAAGTGCGTTACTTAACATACGTGCATATTAACAAAAGAATTTTAATATACAAGCTTGTTAATAAGTATTTATAAACAAATTTCTTTTAATAATTGTTTATAATGTTTAATCAATTCTTTTAAGTCTTCTTTACTGTACTTAATACTTGACTTGCTTAAACGTATTACTTCGTCTACGTTCTGTTCGCCTATGTCTGCACATAGTCTACGGTAAAATAATAGTTGTTCACCTTGCGAATACATATTACACTTTACGCACTGTGGTCTACAGTTGTTTAAGTGCCAGCGTGTACTTGTATGTCGTCTACTTTGAAAATGACCGTTTTGTATTTGCTTGACTTGTTTAACAATACCACACGTATAACATTCTACGTTACCGTTATCGTCTGCATAGTGCCAGCGTATGTACTTACTAAAGATCGTGTCTAGTTCTTTTTTAAGTGCTGCGTGTGTTTTTTGTTTAGCCATTCTTTTTGCTTTTTATATCTTTTGTCTTTACGGTGTTCGTACCATAAAGTAAAGAAACATATTATAGAACCTATAAAGGTTGCTGCTATATATAAAGTTTTCATTTTTTTAATTTATTTAATGTAGCTTCTATTATTTCTATACATAATTCTTTTGGTAATTTACTACGTTCGTAATTATTTTTTAAACCTTGCGTACCATTTGCAGAACCTCTAGGTGCTTCTTCGTGGTGACAAAATTTATTATTATTAAAACATTTTTCTCTTGGTTTCCAGCCATTCAAATTAAACATATCGTAAATGTTATTAGACCAAATGTCAGTAGGTTTCATACGTTTGTCGCCATAACTACAATATGTAATAGTCGTTCTGTCAATACCTTTTATTATTCTACGCATTTTACCACGTGGGTTTTCAATATAGAATATACTATTAGGGTAAAAGTTTATTATTTCTAACGTTTTATTTAAGATTTTTAAACCTTGTATAGCTTCTTTACTTTTTGGTGTGTGGTCTTCGTTCCAATGTTTACCAATACTAGCCACACTAAAATAAGTACAAGGGGGAGAAGCCCATATTATACTAGGTGTAAATGGTATGTCGTTTTTGTTTACGTCTAATATATCTTTAACTAAATTTATATTATCAAAATTATTAATGTCTACACTAAAAACATTACAGTTGTATTTTTCTGCTACTTTACCAAAACTTCTACTACCAGCAAATAATTCTAGTACATTCATTTTAAACGTTTTGCTTTATTAATAGTATTGCCTATAAGCTTTTGTGTCTGTTGTTCTTTTTCAAAGTCTGTTAAAAGTCTTTGTTGTCTTTTAAGTGCAGCAGACTTTTTGTATTCTTTTAACCATATATTAAAGTTTCTAACGTTTACAAAGTTACCGTTTTCGCTATTTCTTATTCCTTGTTCAAAAGCAAATTTAACTTCTTCAATAGTCATACCACCGTAATAACGTACAAGATCGTGGTATAGTAACTGTGCCATTAATACCACTTGTTCTGTGTCTGGTTTTTGTCCTAGTTCTAAATAGCATTTACTTAATAAATCTACACAATCTATTTTTAGTTGTTTTTCGTCTTTAGTGTATCGTTCCCAAATTTTCATTTTACTTGTTCTTTAACCGTTAAAATTATTTCCATTAATTCGTCGTATACTGCTTCTAGTTCTGGGCTATTGTCTGTCCATTTAACTATTTCTTTTTCGTAAGCCCTTGCAGTACCTATAAGTCTATTAAATTTAAGTTTAACAATACCAGAGTGTCTACCCTTTAAGTTATACAGTTGTTCGTTAAAACACCTAAAAGTAGCTATTAGTAAGTTTAAGTCTATTGTGTCTTGTTTAGTCATAATTATATAATGTTTCTAGCTTCTTGCCACGTGTCTAATATATTCTTTTTTTCTTTAGGTTTAAACGCAGCTTCGTTTTTTTGCCACGTTTTAAGTCTTCGCCCTATATCAAAAGTCTTTTGTAGTTCGTACTTTAGTTTAGTCTTACTGTGGTTTGGTTCTGTCCAGTAGTCATAAAAAGCTTCTAATAGTTGTTCGTTGTAACTATCTTTAAACGCAGACAGTTCTATTAAAAATTTATTAGTTACTTTTAATAGATCACGTTTCTTTTTTGCTTTAGTTTCTAGCTGGTAAGACTTCCAGTTACAGACAGTAATTAAACTATTTTTAGTGTTACTATCAATATCTATATACCCTTGTGCTTTTAATCTTTGCATACGTTTGTATACAGTTGTCGGTTTTATGTGTAGTTCTTCGCTTGCAGAAACACGACCAGTTATAAACTGACCTACACCTACTTTACGACCATATACTAAAGCTTCTTCTGTGTTAGCTTTAAGAATACACCATATAAATATTTTAAGTAGTTCAGCGTCAGCAAATACACTGTTATCTAATATTTGCCTATGTAGTTTTATATATCCTTGCATTTGTGTATTGTTATTTGTTCGTCAAAGTTATTATTTATTAATTAAATATTTCTAGTTGGTCAGCAATTTTTTTGTCTTCATACATAGAATAAACTACAATACTTGTTTTTTTTCCGTATCTTGTTTTTACACATACAGTACGTTTGTAAATATTGTAATTTTCGTCGTTAATTAATTCCCAAACTCTAGTAGCTAATCTTGTTATGCCATAATCCATAATAGCTTGCCAAGTAGTAATAGTTTTATGTTCCTTTAAGTGTTTTAAAATTATTTCTTTTTGTGTCATTATACTAATTGTTTTTTAAATTGTTTTAAGTTAGCTATAGCTAAATCTATTTCTTCTATTGTACTTGCAGTTTGTAAATTACGTTTTAAAGAACCTACGTTACTTTCGTCTTCAAATCTATTAACTACTAATATATAAGCTTCGTTATATTCTGGGTATGCTTTAGGGTATAACGTATAGTGTTTGTGTAGCTTTTTGTAATGGTAAAAGTTTGTACGGTGCTTGCAAAAATGTCTGCTTAAAGTTGCTGGTGTTACACCACCTTGCATTAAAATATTACAGACTACTAAACGTGCTAATACTTGTTCAGCAGTTTTACCTTTAACGTTTATTTCTTTTACTGGTATTTCTAACACGTCAGAAGCTATATTTTTTAATAATTCTATTTCTTCTAATAACATTAGTCTGTAGTTTTATGGTTGTCGTCGTCGTTTAATATCTTATGTATAGTAGGATCAATTTCTTTAATTTGCCTATATATACTTCGTACTTGCTTCATTACGTCAGCACGTTGCGTTTTAGTTATGTCAGTACCAGTTACAGTAGTAACTAAACTTTGTGCTTGTTCTAATAATTTGCTAGTCTTCTTTTTCATAATCGTAAATGTCTTGTATGTAAATACCTTGCTTTATAAGTTCTTTACAGTATTTGTCTAATTCTTTTTCAGTTCCTACAAATAAACCACCTTTAATATGTGTGTGGTCTGCATAACGCATACCAGTAGCAGCGTCTATATGTATAGCAGAACCTTTATTATTAGCTTTTAAAGCTATATAAAACTTTTTTACTATAGTTTCTTCTGGTTCTGGTATTGTGCGTATTATCCAGCGTTCATTATTACTGTCTAGTTCGCCATATTCTTTAGCAGTATACTTGTAGTCTTTGCCCTTATTAATACCGTCTTCTGTGTATGTGTCGTAGTCGTTCATAATTAAAATGGTAAGTCTGACGGTGTAGTATCGTTAAAATTATCGTCAGAAGCATTATTAGCTTGTTCGTTTACGTCTAAAGCCATTTGCCACACGTCAGCAGACGTATAATAATTGCCCTTGTATTCTCTACTAGATAAATTAAATAATACTTGTACGTTGTCGCCAGCACTAAATTCTAATAACATATCTACTTTTTGTTGTCCGAATAAATTAAAGCATACTTCTGGGTTGTACTTTGCACCAGTATCTAATACAAAAGATTGTTTAACCCATTCTTTACCAGCTTTGCTAGTACCACTTTGCAATTCTAAAACTTTAACTAAAGTTCCTTTTACTTCTAAACTCATAATATTTATTTATTGATTAATTAATTACTTTTTAAAATTTTCACTTTCGTCTTCGCCAAAAACACCTAAAGAATATAGACCAGCTAATTTTAATACTGCCCTAGACATAGCACGTTTTTCTGCCATTTCTACTACGTAGTACGTGTTTGTACTACCGTCTTTAAAACTATTACCTTTTAAAGCACTTCCATAAGTTTCTATTTTACTAGATCCTAAAGTAGCATAAGCTTTTACTACTGCGAATGTAGGTTCGCAACGTTCTAAATTATAGCTTATTTCTATTTTCTTTTTAGCTTGTATTTTATCAATACCAGCACGTGTAATAATTGTATAGTGTTGGTGCTTAAATACGTCTTCTGGTATTAAACCGTTATCTTTAAAAATTTTATTTAATGTTTCTTGCTGCGTCATAATTATATATCTAATATTTTACGTTGTTCTAAACTACTTTGTATTTGTTTTAGTCTGTCTATAGCGTGTAGCGTAGACATAGCACGACCATTATAATATAACTGTATAGCTTTATCGTTGTCGTTAATAGCTTTTATTTCTTCTTCTTGCCACGTTTTAGCTAGTTCTGTTAAACTTTCTATTTGATTGTCTATAACTCTATTAACGTCGCCTAATCTAACTTTTTCTACTTGCATATCGTTTCGTATATAAAGTTACTAATTTTGTCTTCGTACTTGTTCAGTAAATATGCTATAGGTAATAGCAGAATAAATTGTAGTAATGTAATCATTTTGTGTATTGTTTAAATTAATAATACGCAAATATAAACACTTTTTAGTTTATAAAACAAATCTTTTGTAAAGTTTTTTTTGTAAAATTTAATTTACTAGATATAATAAATTTAAAATAAAGCTATATATATATATAAATATATATCTATATTAATAATAATATAATACTAATATATATATATACTTCTTGTTTGTGTCCTTTTGTTGTTACGCAGAACGCATAACTGACTAATTATAAGTCCATTAAGATATTTATAGGTAAAGTACCATTATCTTTAACCACCATACAAGCTATTGCTGGTTTTTTACCAGCTTTAGCATAAGCCATAGCGTAAGACTTAAAGTCTATACCACACCCTACTTGACTACCAAATACACGATATTTAGCACCTACGTAGTGTTCAGTATAACATTGAGTATGTAAGTGTCCTTGTACTGTGTTCATCATATCAGCACGACATTTAGTACGTGCAGTACCAGCTTCACCATGTATATACTGTACGTCGTCTTTTACGTACCGTTCTACAAATTCCCAGTTAGGTGTTTCTAATACTTCTTTATAGCTTTTTATCCACTTGCTAGGTATTGCAGACGTTTGTGCTTTACGCATTATAATTCTGTCGTGGTTACCTATTAATACTGTAGCTTCTGGAAACGCTTTATACCATTTAGCTATTTTACTTATAGCTAATTCTAGTTCGTCTAAACCACCTAAACCGTCTGCACTTGTTTCGTGGTAACTACTATAATGATTGTCTATTATATCGCCTATAAACACTACTTCGTTACAGTTGTGTGTAGCGTATTGTTCTATACAAAATTCTAAATAACCGTCTAGCGTAAATGGTTCGTGTATATCACCTATTACCAGAACGTTATTAGTTCTGTGTTTTCGATAGTTTAATAGTAACGCTTCTTCGTCTGCTTTTAACCTATACCTATTTGTTTTGTTTACTTGATCCACCAAAGAAAAAATCTATAATTGTATTAACTTTACTTGACATAGCACCGAATACTGTAGATATAAAACCTATTTCGTAGTCAGATAGTTGTATATTGCTTGTAACAAAGTATCGAAATAAAACATAAGATAAACCGAAATAAGCACACGTAAATAACGCTGCTAATATTTTCTGTATAAAAGCGTCATTACTGTATAATTCTCTTGCACTTTTACGGTCTTCTACTTCTTTACTAAATAATTCTTTTTCTTGTTCTAATAATATGCGTTGTAGTTCCAGCTTTAGCTGCTTTTTTTCTTCGTCAGACGTATGCAGTTCGTCTACTATTTCGCTAACTTGTGGTACTAAATTTTTAAATATATCTAATATAACCATATTGCTGCTGGTTTGTCTTTATCGTCGTCAGTATGTATAAACGTTTTAGCTATACCCATACGTCTACCTAAACCTACTTTAACTAAAGAGTTAATAATTTTAGTTCTGTCTGCACTGTTATTACAACGTATGTCTACTGCTACACCTTTTAAGTGACTGCTACCTACACGACCACCTACAGTAGCGTTATGTTTTTTACTTCTATAACCACTTGTTATTTTAAAAGGTACACCAGCTATAGCACGTGCTTCGTCTAGCTTATGTAAAAAGCTTATAGACATTTTGCCACCGTCTGTAGTTGGTAAACCACTACCGTCTTCGTCTGGGCTATCAAATTCGTCGAAATTAAAATACTTTAACATTATTTATGTTTGCAATTTATTTTAGCTAATTCTTTTTCTAGTTCTATTATTCTGTCTTCACATTCGTTAATTATCTTAATTTTTTTTTCTAACCTTTGGTCTAAAATTAAAATATCTTTACCTAGTTGCGAAATATTAGCAAATACAGTACCAGCCATAAAAATTACGCCTATTATCCATATTATATTACCTATACTTATTGTAAAGTCTTTACCCATTTACTAGGTATTTTTTTTGTTCTTACGGTATGTTATGTATTTATCTATTGTGTATATAATAGAAATACTTAAAAGAATAATTTGTAAAAATTGTTCTACTTCTGTAAAGCTAATCATTAAGCTTATACTATTTAGCCCTAGTACGTCTGCGTTTTGTTGTATCAGATTTTTCATTTTTTTTATCTAAATAGCTTTTAAGCTTTTGTATGTTTTCTTTTTTTGGTTTATACGTCAAAACTACCGTCTAAAAAGTCACGTAGTGTTATTCTACTGTGTTGTTCGTATGTGTCTAAATTCATACCACTAAAGTATGTGTCTTTAGTTGGGTTTAAATCTTCGTTAGTGTTCGTGCTATATTCTGGGTATTTGTCCGTATTGTGTCTAATATAGTCTACTAAACGTGTAGCGTAGTATTCAGCAGTATTCTGTATAATATTACGCATATACTTTATGTCTTCTAAACTTGCTGGTGTACTTGTTTCGCTAATCTTACGTACTATGTCTTTATTCATAATTTTGTAAGACAGAAACGGTACACATTCGTATAAGCTATAGTGTATTAATACTGGTTGTATATATTGATCTACTAACGTTTCGTAGTCTTCATTACCACCGTCGTCAATAGTTGCAGCAGTTATAAGCGTTTGTATCTTGTCGTATAGTTTAGTACCTAACAACTGGTGTACGTGTATGTCTTGTGCTACCTTAATGTATGGTAACAATAGTTCTACGTCTACATTACCGTTAATAGTAGTAGACTTTTTTATAGTGTCTTCGCTTATAAATAATACAGCCATTTTATAAAAGTTTTCTTTGTTCTTTTATTTCTTTAGATAAGTCTTCTGTTTTTTTAACTAATTCCATATACAAAGGTATAGCGTTTGGTACTATGCCTAAATCTTTAGCAGCTATTTCTATACCGTTTATACGTCTATTTGCTATATTTAAAGTTTCTTCTGCTTGTTCTATACTAACTTCTATGCTTATTTTAACGTCTTTTAATTCCTTTATATTTATGTCAAAGTTTTTTAGTTCATTATCTATATTTTTTAAAAAACCTTTTAAATTTTTAGTAGCTGGGCTAGCTAACTCTACTTTT
>Ga0129351_1001000_pt1 | contig 11002 bp, 14 predicted proteins | sample CPBDNA_8_FD_94423 | JGI IMG/M metagenome (GOLD analysis project Ga0129351, IMG submission 94423) | Freshwater to marine salinity gradient microbial communities from Chesapeake Bay, USA - CPBay_Sum_27_0.2_DNA | ecosystem: Environmental > Aquatic > Marine > Coastal | place: USA: Chesapeake Bay... | reverse complement strand
TCCGATTCTTATTGCCATAATTAAATCCTAATTAACTTGTTTAGATAAAGTTTTATATTTTTATACATCATCAGATGGTATTTCAATTTCTACTACCTCTTTTCCATCTAACCAATCATCCAGAATAGACTTATATTTAATATATTGATTTCCGTTTAATTCAATTGGTTCACTCTGCCACGTGACTTGATTTATTTTACTACCAATAAACTGGTCTATGCTTGTGATATCTGATTGAAAATTGCTTGTTTCTATAGCTTTCATATTTTACATCTCTATTTCTTCAGTCCAATCTGAACCTGTTAGAATATTTTTAATTTCTTCATAAGTATATGGGCCTTCTTTTGTTGTTAATGAAGAAACTGAAGTTGGTATTGTTTCACCATCCCATTTTACGAATGATTTTGAACCACTTAAATTTAATCTAAGAGTTTCTGAAGAAGTTTCTAATACTTCTGAGAAATCAATACTTCCTGTTTCGGAAGTTGAAAAAATCATAAAATTTCTTTGTTCATACATAATTTATTCCTATTTTATTCACAAGGTGTTACATCACTAACCGTACCACCAGTCACAATAAATGATGATGGTTCATTCATCCAATAAGTTCCATCTGCTGGATTGGCCAATCCATCTGAATCTGTATATACAGTATCTCCATCTGTGGGATATGCACCTGCACCATCGTGATACCATTCTGCATTTTGTACACCAGATATACAAGCGTCGCGACCATCCTCATATGAGTTTTCATCTACAAAAAATGCCGTAAGTGATGGTGATGCAGAATGGTCATATGAATAAAATTCTGATACCGCATGAGGTGTTGACCCATCTGGTTTTGATTCTGAGTTGGTATTAATGTCAGTAGTTGATTGGGTAGTAAGTGATACATTTGATGGTGATACACCCATTTCGGTTGCAATATCACCTAAACTTAATTGTCCTGATGCTGTTAGTGCCATTACCCAATCTTATTTTTAAGTTCATCAATTTGTTTTTGTTGTTCTTTGATAGTTTCAATAAGAAGTGGTATCAATTTTTCATATCTAACTGCTTTCATCCCACTATCTCTTGTTTGAACTGCTTGTGGTAGAACTAATTCTACTTCTTGTGCAATAACCCCAACATCATTTCCTACATTACCATGTACTTCCCAATCTTCAATCCAATCAAATTCTACACCACTTAATTTTTGTAATTTTTCTAATGGAGATTCAATTGTGTTTATATTTGTTTTCCATCTTTTATCTGATGATGAATATGCTACAATATCATTTGATGCATCAATTCTACCATCTGTTGCGTTTGCAGTTACACCCACACCTAATGAACCACCACTTAATTTAACATCACCTTGGATTAGAGCGGCAGTTCCTTCAAATGAACCTGTAAATGAACCTGTTACGATTGCGGAATTACCATTAACTATAATCGCTTCATCATTATAAGTTCCTATCTTAACTGTATCATCTGAAAATACTTCAAAGATTGGAATACCTGAAATATCATTTACTGAGAATAAAGAACCTGATAATTCATCTGTTACTGTGAAAAGTGTTCCTTGTGAACCTTCTATATTGAATACAGTTGAACCTGATTTGTATATTTGTAACGAACCTGTTATTTGAACGTCTGCTGATGAAGTTATATATGTCGTTCCATCATACCATACGGATGAACCACCACCAGCAATACCAGTCAACCCAGATGCATCTCCAAAAAATGAACCAGAGAATAGTGATGCTGATATATGAGTATCTACTACTAATTTATTTAAACTTGCATCACTACCAGATGTGATGACTTTTTTCCAATTTGGCATATATTCCTTTATTGTGGTTGGTTACTAAAAAGCCCACTTCCCTTTCGGGCCAACAATTAAGCTTATTTCTAATAAATATTGAAATGTTTAGATTAAAATAAAAAACCCCCAAAGTTGGGGGTCTTAATTTATAGATTTACTATATTCTTTTGAATTTTAACTGCTGTTTCGTAAACTAACTGAACATCTTTTCCTTCAAAAGTTGAGTCGGCTATTAATTGTAAGAGGAATTCTAACTCTTCTTTTGTAAAGGTTTGTTGTTCTTTTTTTTCTTTGTTTTTTAATTCACTTAATGTTGCCATAATCTTTCGTAACCATTTCATAATTTATTTTAAACATATATGTAAGCTTCACCACTTTCAATCTTAATGTTACCAACCTTATTTTCAGGTGTATGAGATTCCCCAGTAACATCATACGCAACTGGTACATAACCACTTGGAGTTACATCAGTATCGGTACTTTCAACACCGCCTGCTGCATAAGCTAAACGAGCGGTGTCTGCATCGTAAAAGAATGCAGCTCCACGAGTTTCGGTATTTACCCCACCAAATATAATACCAACATCTGCCGGTAATTCTGAACCAGACCCCAATAAAATAAATTTGTCTTCTACGTTTAAGTTTGTGGTATTAACATTAGTTAAATCACCATTTACATATAAATTACCGCCAACTGTTAAGTTTTGTTCTACACTTGCAGTTGCAATTGTTGTGATACCAGTAGAACTATCAAAAGTAAATCTTGTTGTTCCCGCTTGGTTACCTATGATACCACCATCAGATGTAACACTTGCAAATGTTACGCTATCTGATGTTTGAACCGCCTGGTCCATCACACCCAAGTAACCCCATTGAGTTGATGAGATTGTAGTTGAATCTATATTTGCTAATTGAGTTGCTTCACCTGATGTAAGTGATACACCTTGTACTGCGGTTACTGTTGCTGAGTCAGCAGTTCCACTTAAATCACCACCTAATAAAATTTGTGCTGAACCTGAAACTACTCCACCACCTGTCGTTCTTAATACTGTTGCATCTACTGCAACTGCATCTGCTGCTACAGAAATACCATCACCTGCTCCAACATTTAATGTTGCTGCTCCAGTTGTTGCACCACCTGTTAAACCATCACCAGCCGTTACTTCAGTAATATCACCACCACCTGTACCAGCACCGATATCTGAAAGAACTTCTGCTCCTGTTCTAAAATCTACGTTTCCGCTACTATCTAATACCAAGAACTTATCTGTATCTGTACCAGCGTTAACAGCACCACTTAGAGTTAGTCCTGCTAAATTTGCGGTTGAGCCTGATACAATTACTTTTTTCCATTCTGCCATTTTAAATTCCTCTTTTGAATTTTATGTTATGTTAATAAATATTGTTTTTTTTTATAAATAAATAAAGAAGTTACTTCCACTAACCGCCATTGCTCCATTTTCACCTGTTGGTAGTGTTGTGGATTCTTTTATTATAAATGTTCCTTCTGAATTTACTTTTACTTTATCATCTCCCGCAACTTTTACCAAAAACATATTTGTTGATGGTGAATCATTTGATATAAGAGAAAGTGATGATGTTAATGCTCCTGTTAATTCTACTGAACCTGTAATTTGTGAATTTGTGGTTACAATAGATTGAATAGAATCACTACCATTATTTTTCTTAAAAAATAACTTACCATCGAAAGTGTTTATAGCTAATTCACCAAGTGTTAAATCTGCTATTTGTGGAACTCTCGATACTGTCGAACTCCTTTTTAATTTTATCCTGTTTGACAACGTAAATCCTTATTTTAGAAGTTTCCACCATCTATCTCATCAAAGAATATTGAACCTGACACATATAACGAACCTGTAAATTGGTGAGTATCATCTAACGTATCACCAAATATAGTAGAACCACTACTGAATGATGTAGTAACAAATGTTACAGATGAACTAACCACAAATTGTTCTGCAGTAATTGATGCTACCACTAAATCCTGTCCAACTAAATTTTGTAATGTTTGAGCTGAAGAACTCATAATACCTGAAGGTATATCTGTTATCCCATTATAACTAATTTGAGATGAACCACTTACTAATCCACTTGGAACATTTGAAATGGATGTATAATCTACTTGAGATGAACCACTTATAATACCTGATGGAACATTTGAAATGGCCGTATAATCTACTTGAGATGAACCACTTACAGTACCAGATGGTAAATTAGCAATTGTTTGAGCTGATGAACTTACTATTCCTGCGGGTTTTCCTTCTAATGCATCCCATGTACTTGCACCTTGTATTGAACCATCATCTAATTGAGAACGAAGTGTTCTACCCACATATTGATATGCTGTAATATACACATATTGATTTGATGCAGGTGCTGAACCATCATTCCAAGTTAATACACCTGTTTTGAAATCAAATACATATGATGCAGGGTCAGCTGCTTGTTCTGTAACTCCACCTGCGGTTGCTGAAGTAGATTTATATACTACCACTTTATAACCTGGTGTTGTACTTTCGGTTGTATTAACACTATCAGATGCAATAATGTATTTTGGAGATACAAAGTTTATTAATTGGTCGGTTTCAATTAACTGGTCTGATGTTACAGTATCATCAACTGCTGATGGGTCTGATTCTGTAAAGTAATAAACTTCTCTACTACCATCACCCGCAGGTTTTATTTTCTTTCTATACCAATACTTTAAAATTGGTAAATCTTCTGCAATTGAAGGGTTTACAACACTAGCAGAAACAATTGCCAAATTCTGTGATGAACCACTATAAGGTAATTGAGTTGAACCAGTTGGTATTAAACCATCATCGGTTAATATCTCACTTGCACCTAAATCGAATACTTGTGTAAATGCTTCCTGACTTAGTGTAAGATTATCAGTAGTAAATCTTCTACTCTGTAATAATCTTTCCGACCTATCTGATGAACTATATGCCATTGTTAATTCCCTTTAATTATGATACCGAAACGGTTATTCTTTCTAATGTATTTGATGGTGTACCTTTATATCTTACTAATAACCAAATTTTTGGATATGTAGCACTAATGGTTTGTCCAGCAGGGTTATTAATACCTAATGTTAATGTACCTGATGAGTTTGTTATTGATGAGAAATCACCTTTAACATCAACCGAATCACTAAATGGATTGTTTGCCCCAGTCGATTGACCATTCAATGTACCACCATAAGATGCGTTACCTTTTACTGCATCAAATATAGTTGCTGCAGATGAACCAAATATAACACCAACTGCAATTTTAGCTGTAGTTGTATCATTAAATGTAGTTAAATCTGCTGATGTATTTGGGTCTAAGTTAATTGTAAGTGTACCTTTGTTGTTAGCAGCTGCCGTATCGAATTCTCTTAAATACCACTTATAGTGAGCTGCGTTATAACCACCTGTTGGATACCAATATCCATTTGTTGATTCTGGATTAACTAAGTAACCTGGTTTAACTTGCAAATCACCACCATCACCTAATGTTAATCTACTTTCTTCATCCCATGTAGTTGTTAATGTAGATGAATTTGAGATTACTCTTCTATATGATTCTGTGGTAAAATATTCTACTAATGTAGTTGAAGTAGTTCCACCACCAAAGTATCCCATAGAACCACTTCCGGCATCTTGTCCAAATGTTCCAGCAGAATGTATTGATACTGTTTGAGTATTTAATGTTGTTTCTGAATTACTTCTATTTCGGGCTCTAAGTGCTAAAGTAAAGTCTGTATCTGCGAATCCACCTTCAGTAAATGTTGTACCTGTACCACTTATTGTGTAAGTTGCATCTGTATGGAAGTTATCAGTTCTAAATGGAACTGTTGATGTTGAACGTAATGTACCATCTGTACCATATACAGCATTTGCAGTTGAAATTACACCACCTGATGTTGATAATGTATCTACACCACTTGTTCTTGTTACATTTACATTTGAAGGTGTTGGTGAAGTAATTACAGTTCTACCTGCGGATGTAGATGCAACATACATTGGTTCAAATATACCAGATGAAGTTGCAACTAAGTTCCAAGTTCCACCATCAACAAATGGTGCTCCGGAAATAGAACCTGATGTTAGTGTTAGTGCAGTTGTACTTTGATTACTAATTGAAAGTGAGTTTGTACCAATATTTGAACTAATGTTTGTTATCGGTGCATAAAATATCTCTCTTTCAACTTCGTTTACAGTATATCCAGTTTGAGAACCTGTTGCAATACCAATCGATGCTGATATTTGATAGAATCCTGATGATGATACCGATGTTAGAGTTCTTGTTGTACCATCCAATGGAGAACGAGAGAATACTGCTGCAAATTTACCATCTTGGTAAGCTGCAGGAATAACTGATGGGTTTGCTGTTTCAATCTTACCGATTGTTAACCCATTTGAAGTTCCAAATGATGATAATGACCTAATTTCACCAGATGATGAAGTTTCGGTTTCTGTTTTTGAGTTATTATCTGCAAAAAACCATTGATGTGAACCACTTACTCTAAATTCAGTAGCATTTCCACTTGTGAGTGTACCCAATCCATATAATTGAGCATCTGCAGAAGATTGAACTGATGTTGAACCTGCCGCAACTGATGTATATGTGATTCCATATGATGAATTTGAATATACTGTTTTAGATGGGAATATAGTACCACCTTCTGCCGCAAATCCTTTATCAATTAAGTATGTAATATCCGCAATATCATTATCTTGTGGAACATACCCTTCAATTGTTGAAGTTGTAGTATTTGAAAGGTTTTCACTAACAGAACCATATGTTTTAGTGTTTGGTGAAGCATCTGGTGCTGAAGACGATAGTAAACCAGCAACAAACCTTAAAATTTCAGATACGTCAGTTTCTTTTGTAAAATTATTAAAGTAAGAACCTTGTAAGTTACTCTGCCAATCATTTGATGTTGGTGTTCCTGCGTTAATATTATATGCGTTTATTGATTCTGATACTGTTAGTGAACCTGTAATTTGTATATTTTTTTCGGTTCTGTATGTTGTACCATCAATTGATTCAAATATACCAGCACCAAATCCTGCAGATGCAATTGAAGCGGATACAACTGTATCAAAGTTTTGGATTGATTCAGATGTTACTGTAATTGGAGTATGACCTGATGTTCCATCACCACTTGCACCTAAAATATATAATTTTTTGTTTGTTGAATCGTAATATGGTAATCCATCTAAAGTTGTTCCAAAGTTAGCAGTAACTATTGATGGAATTCCACTACCTACATACATTTTTGAGATTGGAACATAATCGTTTGCGGCGGTAGTACCACCTGGTTTACCGATATATACGATAGGTCCATCTATTTTACCATCTACTGAACCACTACCAATTACGATTTCAGCTTCAGAAAACGCAGTGATATTTCTAACCGATGATACCGAACCACGTCTGTGCTTAATTCTTTGAGCCATACTATTTTCCTATTACTTATATAAGTTTATATTCATAAATATCAATTCAATTAGAAAAAACCACCACAATCTATGGTATCTCTAACATTACCTATCTGAATTGATGATGATGCTATATAATCTCCTATTTGTTTTTCAATAATTTTCATTCTACCTTGTACTTCCACTGCAGTTCCTGAATCTGATGCAGATGTTTGAATAAAGATAGACTTTCCGTTTACAGTTAAGTTACCCAATATATCCATTGAACCACTTATCTGAAGTGATGATGTTGTAAAATGTAAACTATCACCTAATTTTGTAAATATACCATCAGCACCCGCAGGTCCTTGAGAACCACTAGGCCCCACAACACCAGCAACACCCCTATCACCCTTTGGCCCTGCTGCATTTACTTGAATTATAGATGTTACAGGTTGAGTAATTTCAATATTCGATGGGACATTGGTATCTACAATCTCAATTTTATTATTTGAGTTTGTTATTTTTACTTGATTAGCATTATCTACTATGTTTACTTTTTTAGATGCCATTTATCGAGTTACTTCTTTGGATAATTTAACTTTACCTTCTAATAACCTCACAACATATTCATTTGCACCACTTCCACTATAAATTTCCAAATCATAATAAGCTTCATTGAAATCTAAGTTTGATGATGTTGCTGCAGAAATGTAAATTCCAATAGAACCTGAAATTGGTGGTGTACTTCCGTTTGAACCACTAAAATTAAGTCCAGTACCATCACTTTGTAGTGTTGATGATAAGGTTAAATACACTTCAGATGAACCAACTGTTGGTCTTACTTGCATTCTACCATTATATGCACTTAAATCTACAGGAGAATTAGTAGAATCCTTATATTGTATTTCAAATTGGAGTGTTGCTCCTTGTTCTATTGTAAATGAGTATTTTCCAGCTGACATGTTTACCTCTAATTATCTTTACTTATAAATATTTAAGATTTTAGTATTCTGTAAGTAACCTTAGTATTTCATCTAAAGATTCATGTCTGTGGTTATCTTTTAAGACAACATCATAGACCCACTTTGAACCTTTTAGTTTTGGAACTTCATGTATTGCGGAATCATTTCCGAATTTTAAATCGATTTGTTGTTTATCACCACAAAGAATCATTGTAGAGCCTTTACCAACTCTACCCAACACCATAAGTAATTGTTGTTTGGTTAAGTTTTGGAACTCATCTACTATAATTATTGAATCATCAAAAGTTCTGCCTCTAAAATGAGATAAACTTACTAATTCTATTTTTTCTTCTGATTCCAATTTTGTTAAGATATCGGGTTTGTTATAAACTTTTCTCATATTAGAACGAATTGGAACTAACCACGGCTCCATTTTTTCTTCTAATGAGCCTGGTAAGAACCCATTATCTTCATTTGATACTGTTGGTCTTGTTATAACGATTTTATTCACTTCTCTTTTAAAAAACATATCCAATGCTATTTGGCATGCTAATAGGGTTTTACCACTACCAGCTTTACCTACTATAAAATTGAATGGATGTTGTAGTATTTCTGATTTTGATTGTTTTTGTTCTTCTGATAACGATATTGAGAATCTAACATTACCTTTCGGTGGAGTTTTTATTTTATTTTCAGCCATATATCCCTTCGTATTTATAAAACCTTTAGTATAAATATCAAATCATATTCTATTCCACCGATAACTTAATGTTTTCTTAACATTAAAAATTTGGATTATTCAAAATAAAGTAGTACATTTACTATGTAATAAAAATGAGAGATATGAAGTTAAAACAATTTAAAAAGTCTGAATTAATAAAAGAAATCAAATCACAGTATGGTTCGGTTTCTAAATTTAAAAAATACCTTAAAGATAGCTCAGTTTATCAATATGGGTGTAAAACTAAAGAAGTTAACATATATAGTTGTAAAATTATTTATACTTCAAACCCAAATTGTTTCGCAAGTTATTTAGTAACAATACCAATGGTTGGTATGAGTGACCAATTAGGATTAGATAAAAGTTCAATTACTAAAGCAGGACACCAACGTGGGTGTAGTGGTTATTATTTAAAATAAAAGATTATGAAAGCAATAATTAATTTTTACGAAGAAAGTTACCAATACAACACAAAAGAACTAGCAGATGGGTTTGTAACCAACTTAGCAAGATTGGGTTCGGGTATGTTAACTGAGTTGAATCATCAATTTAATTACAGGCCAACTAATGAATCGCTTTGGGCTGAATGTGTTGTTACCGTTGATAATGAAGTTGTAGAACAATATAGAGTTACTCGGGTAGGTAAAACTCAACTAAAATTAGTTGATGTGTTAGAAGGAATGGAAGAAATTAAGATTCCTGTTATTCTTAATGAGATGTTAACTTTTAAAGCATAAAAAAAGGGGTGATTTCTCACCCCTCTTAATTTTAAGTATAAAACAGTAATTAATTACTGAATTTTGTGTAGTCCATCTACATATACTTTTCCGTAGAATTCGCCTCTCAACATCTTCTTAGCGTAACGTGTCATTACACCTTTTCTTGGAGTGAAGTTCTTAGGGTCATATACTAATGGAGTCATAATCAATGGGATATATGGAGAGTAAACTGCACCAGTCTCTAAGAACTGAGTTCCTCTATAACCCATAAGGATTACGTTCTCTTTCATATAAGGATTCTTATATACTTGGAATCTGCTGTTTAATGCACCAATCTTAGTTACACCAAATGCGAATTGAGAATCACCGTTATCTGCTGTAGAAGCATATCCAGGGATAGATTCGATAATTGTTGCAACATCAGGAGATACTACTAAGAAATTAGCACCACCTCTAAGAGTTTTTTGGTGAATTTTGTTAGATACACCAGCGATTACAGTTCCTAAAGTCTGGAACCATGCACCTTGTGTAAATGCAGAAGCCTGAGCACCTGTTGTAGAATAGTTAGCGAATGCTGAACCGTTCCACTCTCTACCAACTTGAGTTGACCAGTAACCAGATGTTTTAGCATCTTGAATCAACATATCTAAGATTTCGAAATCGATTTCTTGTGAGATATATTCTGATAACATTGATGTTAATTCAGCTTCAGCATCGATTGAATGGTATGCATTCAAATCTTGTGCGAATTCTGGTGACCATTGTGCTTTTAACTTTCTAGTCTTAGCAACAATTGGTAAAGATTTCATCTCTACGTTCAATTCTGGAATATCGATATCCGTTTCAGGATTTGCAGCCATTCCAGCTTTTGTTGATTCGAAATCACCTCTTGATGTATCAGTTGGTTGTAAGTGATACTTAACTCTTAAATCGTTAGTAGCATTCAATGCACCTTGTAATACAAACTCAACATCACCACCTACTAATTTAGTAAATTGTGGGAATTGGTCAGTAACACCAGTTGCAGTTACTCTAAACGCTCTGATACCTTTATCATCAAATCCAGCGATAGATGCAGTTGGTACTGCAGCAGTAAATACTGCACCACTAGCAATTTCAGTTGCGTAAGATTGTGAGAAGTTAGTATCGTAGTTGTAATCTGCAGCAAGTACAGAACCAGTTACGAATTTGTTAGCACCAGCAGTACCTAAAGTTTGGGCAGCAGATACTTGGTCGTTTACTGAGTATCCGAATCTACCAGCACCATACAAACCACCTGATGGGTCTGAAGTAGTTTCAGTAATACCGAATACAGAATCAGCTTGTGAATCTTTACCAGAACCAGTAGTGAAACCAGGCTGT
>Ga0129351_1000997_pt1 | contig 11016 bp, 12 predicted proteins | sample CPBDNA_8_FD_94423 | JGI IMG/M metagenome (GOLD analysis project Ga0129351, IMG submission 94423) | Freshwater to marine salinity gradient microbial communities from Chesapeake Bay, USA - CPBay_Sum_27_0.2_DNA | ecosystem: Environmental > Aquatic > Marine > Coastal | place: USA: Chesapeake Bay... | reverse complement strand
TATCCAGTTTGAAGATTTAACTCTTGAGTTTATTGTTGATGAAAACTTAGAGAACTACTTGGAGATCCATAACTGGATTTATGGATTAGGTTATCCTGAGAGTGTCTCTGAGTTTCAAGAATTAATTACCAATGCTCAGGGACAAAAGGATGTTAAAGAGCAATTTAGTGACGGAACACTCGCTATCCTAAACAGTAATTTTAATGTTAGTGCTCGCGTAAAGTTCAGAGACTTGTTTCCTATTTCTTTAAGTTCTCTCGAATTTACTGCCACTGAGCAAGATTATACATACTTTACAGCAACCGTTACTTTTAAGTATCTGTTCTATACCATTGAAGTGGAAACTTAATTTATGAATCTTGAAACTATACAAAGTATGTGGGAGAAAGACTCACAGATTGATCAAGATAATTTACATGAAGAATCTGCAAAGATACCATCCTTACACGCAAAGTATTTCGACCTCTATAATAACATAAAACTACTGCGAGAAAGAGCAACGACAGTAGAAAATAAAATTAAGTTAGAGCGTCACCTTTACTACACAGGTAAAGCAAATCCAGAAGTATATGTGGACGATCCGTTTCCCTATAAGGTAAGGGAGAAAGATGCTGTTCAGCGGTATATGGCAGCAGACGAGAAGGTGCAAGCTGCTACTCTAAAAATCAAATACTACGATGTCATGTTGACATACCTGGAAGATATTATCAAACAGGTTAGCAACAGAGGATATTTGATCAAGAACATCATCGATTGGCACAATTTCCGTGCGGGGTAAGTATGAGCAAACTTGTCATATCCAAAAAGAATGAGGTTTATCTGAAGATTGAATCAGAACCTCATGTCTATCAGGAACTAGCAGATCACTTCTCCTTTGATATCGAAGGAGCAAAGTACATGAACCAGTATCGTAAAAGATATTGGGATGGAAAGATTAGATTGTTCTCTACTCACACCAGAGAATTATATGTTGGTCTGTTAGATAAACTCGTCTCTTTCTGTCAGAGGCATGGATATGAATATGAGTTTGTTGATAGTAAGTTCTACGGAACTCCTTATGAAGAGAATGAATTTATCTCTAAGGAAGGAGTCAAAGACTACATGAAGTCTATTGCTAAACATCCTCCGAGAGACTATCAAATAGAGGGAGTATACGGTGCTCTAAGACACAATAGAAGGTTAGTGATAAGCCCAACAGCCTCTGGCAAATCTTTGATGATTTACTCAATCGTGAGGTACTATACAGAGCGCAAACAAAATATCCTCCTAGTTGTTCCAACGACATCTCTGGTAGAGCAGATGTATAAGGACTTTGAGGAGTATGGATGGGACGCTTCATCGTATTGCCATAAAATTTATGCTGGTCGTGAACGAGAGGCAAAAGCACCTGTCGTTATTACTACTTGGCAATCTATCTATAAGTTAGAAAAGAATTACTTTGAAAGATTTAATGTAGTCATTGGTGATGAAGCACACCTGTTCAAAGCAAAGTCTTTGACACAGATCATGACAAAGTTACATCAAGCAAAATATCGTTTTGGTTTTACTGGAACTCTTGATGGAACTCAAACTCATAAATGGGTGTTAGAAGGACTGTTTGGTCCATCTTATAAATTGATTCGTACAGAAGAATTAATGAATAAGGGATACCTTGCAAAACTCAATGCAAAGATCCTTTTACTTAAGCATGATGAAAGAGTTTTTGATTCCTATCTAGATGAAATCGAATACTTGATTAAGCATGAACAAAGAAACAACTTCATTAAAAATCTTGCTATTGATCTCCCAGGTAATACTCTCGTTTTGTTTAACAGAGTGGAAGATCATGGTAGGGTACTTTTCGATTTAATAAATACAAATATTGAGACCAATCGAAAGGTCTTCTTTATTCATGGAGGGGTCGATGTTGAGGACAGAGAACTAGCCCGTTCCATTATCGAAAACGAAAAAAACTCCATCATTGTTGCCTCTTACGGAACATTTTCCACAGGCATCAACATTAAGAATTTACACAATGTAATCTTTGCCTCTCCTTCAAAATCAAGGATAAGAAATCTCCAATCAATTGGGAGAGTGCTAAGAAAAGGTGCAAATAAGTTTAGTGCAACTTTATACGACATTGCAGATGACTGCACCTACAGATCAAAAAGAAATTACACATTGAATCATCTCATCGAACGCATAAAAATTTACAACGAAGAGAAATTTCATTATGACATGGTAACCATCAATCTGAGGAAAAAAGAATGACCGAAGAGTTTTACGCAAGTATAAAGTTGGTCTCTGGAGAAGAGTTATTTGCAATTACTTCTGCAGAAGAACATACCCTGATCCTGCAAGATCCAGTTTGTATTCAACCTGTTCATGGACCTAGGGGTTCTTATATTAGAGTGGAACCATGGATGCATGTTCCAAACGATCAGTTTTTCTTCATCGATAAAGATAAAGTCATCACAATGACAGAAGTTGATGAAGACAATGATATGGTTGACTACTACATTAACTATCTTATTGATCAAGCTGAAGATAGAACAAGTGGTGGAATCAGATCCGTAGGTGGTAAAAGAGTAAGACCCTCCGAAAAGATGGGTTACTTAGGTAATGTAACAAAAGCAAAAGAAAAATTAGAATCTCTATTTAAACTTGAGCAAGACCCGAAAGCAGGGATTGCTACTCATGTATAATCTTAAAGATTAAAGCTAAGCTATAGTTTCTCTGAACTTCGACAAAGTTATTCTACTCATGAGTGACACCTTTGTCAAGCTGTGCTATAATGTATACACGAATTAACACACAATATGCCCAAAAAGAGATCGGAGCACTATGTAAATAACAAAGACTTGCTAGACGCAATGGTGGAGTATCGCATCAAGTGCAGGAAAGCAAAGGAAAAGGGTGCTCCACCACCTCCGATCAGTAACTATTTGGGCGATTGTTTTCTGAAGATCGCAACACACCTTTCATACAAACCCAACTTCGTGAACTACATGTTCAGAGAGGATATGATCGGTGATGGAATTGAGAACTGCGTTCAGTACATACATAATTTTGATCCTGAGAAATCTAATAACCCGTTTGCATATTTTACTCAGATCATTTACTATGCTTTCCTTCGTAGAATCCAAAAGGAAAAGAAGCAGTTAGAAATCAAAACCAAAATCATTGAGAGAACTGGTTATGATCAAGTAATGGTTGTTGAAGATGGTGCAAACGGCATGGCAAGTGACTATAATACGATCAAAGACAACATTCAGTACAGGACAAGTCGATGACCCAACCTTATCCAGACTACATGTTTGATGAAGCAGAAGAGCGTGAGACTGATAATGAAAATGAATACTGGCGTAAAAGACTTCGTGATTTAGAAAAAGGTACTGAAGATGAAAATCGCAATCATCACTGATCAACATTTTGGAGCAAGAAAGGGTAGCAAACTCTTTCATGACTACTTTGCAAAATTCTACGATGGGACTTTTTTTCCTACGCTTGATCGAGAAGGTATCACAACTGTTATCGATATGGGCGATACTTTCGACAATAGGAGAAGCATTGATCTCTGGTCTCTTAAATGGGCTAAAGAGAATTACTACAACCGTCTCCGCGATATGGGAATTACTGTGTACACTGTTGTGGGTAATCACACTGCCTACTACAAAAACAATAACTCAGTTAACACAGTTGATTTACTTTTACGAGAGTATGATAATATCGTCCCTATCACTGACTATGCCGAACATGTAATTGGTGGAACTAAGTTTGCTTTCATTGCTTGGATTAACAAGGAGAATGAACAGCAGACAATGAATGCCATTAAGAAGAGTAAGGCAAAGGTTGCGGTTGGTCACCTTGAATTGAACGGGTTTGCTGCTTATCGTGGTTTCACTCAAGATCGTGGATATGAAGCAGATTACTTGAGAAAGTTTGATCGTGTCTTTTCTGGACACTATCACACTCGTAGTAGTGATGGTCAGATCTTCTATCTCGGAAATCCTTACGAACTGTATTGGAATGATGTCAACGATCCCAGAGGATTCCATATCTTTGATACTGAGTCATATGAGTTGACCCCAGTTGATAATCCCAACCACATGTTCTATAACATCTACTATGAGGATACTCCCCATCAGATGTTCAATGCAGCAGAATATGCTGGTAAGATTGTAAAGGTAATCGTTCGTAAGAAAACTAAACCCAAAGATTTTGAGAAATTTATTGATAAACTTTACACCGTTGGTGTTGAAGAATTAAAGATCATCGAGAACTTTGATTACAACCAAGGTTGGTTGCATGGAGAAGAATCCGAAATCAGCGAAGAAGAAAACACCATTTCTATTTTGAATAGATATATTGAAGAAGCAGAAGTGGAGATTGACAAGTCTAAAGTCAAAACACTTTTTGGTTCCCTATACACTAAAGCGTGTGAAGTTGAGTAATGTTTCTGCTGTCGGAAAAAAATAAAAAAGACGAAGGTGCTTACGCTGTAAAAGATAAGAGTGGTGATAAAGTTCTTTTCATGTTTGAAGAAGAGGACGACGCTGAAAGATATGCCATGCAACTAGAAGAAGATCATGGCGTAGAGATGATGACTGTTGAAGTTGACGAAGAGGTTGCAATAAAAGCGTGTGAGATGTATAATTACAAGTACACTATTATTACCTCTGAGGACATTGTGATCCCGCCATTTCAAGATGATAACATTTGAAAAACTTAGATGGAAAAACTTTCTCTCTACTGGAGACCAGTGGACTGAAATCGCTCTGAACAAATCCTCAACTACTTTAGTTGTTGGAACTAATGGTGCTGGTAAATCGACAATGCTTGATGCGTTGTGTTTTGCTTTGTTCAACAAACCGTATCGTAAGATTAACAAACCTCAGTTGGTGAACAGTACCAACGAAAAAGGATGTTTGGTAGAAGTTGAGTTCTCAGTCGGTCCCAAACAATATGTCGTTCGTCGCGGTATCAAACCAAATGTGTTTGATATCCTGGTAAATGGTGAAATGAAAAATAAAGAGGCAGATGATCGTGCCAATCAGAAGATTCTGGAAGATCAAATCCTCAAACTGAATTATAAGTCTTTCACTCAGATTGTTATCCTGGGTAGCAGTAACTTTGTGCCGTTCATGCAACTCGCCCAGGCGCACCGTAGAGAGGTCATTGAGGACCTTTTGGATATTCGTATCTTCTCTGCCATGAACAACATCCTCAAGGAGGAAATACGGCAGTCTAAGGAGGTTATTAAGAGTCTGACCTTGAAGAAAGAAAATGTCAAGGATAAGATTAAGATGCAAGAAGGTTTTATCGAAGACCTTGAGAATCGTCATAAAACTAGAATTGAAGAAGATAAACTCAAGATCGAAAAACTCTGTTTTGACTCTGGAGTTCTTAATGCAAAAAATGAGGATATCTCTAAAAAGATTGAATCCTTAACTGAAGAGATGGAGTCTGTCAAAAATTCCACACAACAACTTCGTAAGTTGGGAAATCTTAGAGGCAAAATTTCACAGAAAGTTACAACGATTACTAAAGAACATCAGTTCTTCACAGAGAATACGGTATGCCCCACTTGCACCCAATCGATTGAGGAAGAATTCCGTCTAAATAAAATTACAGACGCTCAAAATAAAGCAAAGGAACTCAGAGAAGGTTTTACAAAACTGGAGGAGTCGATAAAGGAAGAGGAAAACAGAGAGCGTCTTTTCACTAAACTGTCCTCGGAGGTTACGAATCTAACGCATGACATTTCTCAAAACAATGTTCGGATTGCTGGGTATCAGCGACAGGTCGGAGATCTACAATCAGAAATTCAAACTCTTACCAGTCAGCTACAAAACAGAAATTCTGAGCATGAGAAGTTAGAAGGATTCAAGAATGATCTTCAGGTAATTTACGGTAAACTTGCTGATAAAAACGAGGAAGTAAAATATAACGACTTTGCTTATTCACTGCTTAAAGATGGTGGAGTCAAGGCAAAGATTATCAAAAAGTACTTGCCTCTTATCAACAAACAAGTTAATCGTTATCTTCAGATGATGGACTTTTATATTAACTTCCATCTTGATGAAGAGTTTAATGAGACCATTCAAAGTCCTGTTCACGACAACTTCACTTATTCCTCATTCTCTGAGGGGGAGAAGATGAGAATCGACCTGGCACTTCTTTTCGCATGGAGGGAAGTTGCCAGGTTCAAAAACTCAGCAAACACAAACCTCCTCATCCTAGATGAAGTCTTTGACAGTTCTCTTGATACTGTTGGTACAGACGAATTTACTAAGATTATTAGGTATGTCATTCAAGACGCTAACACCTTTGTCATCTCTCACAAAGGAGACATGCTCGATAAGTTTAATAATGTGATTGAGTTCACTAAAAAAGGCGGATTCTCTTTTAAGAACGAAAAGAATGTGGTAGAATCCTAGGTCAATCCATCGCCATAGGGCAATGAACACGCCAAACTGGCAGCACCATTCTAAAAAAGAACAAAAGCGCCACTTAAAACCTCAAGCATTGAGGCAAGCAAAAGCAAGGTTAAGACAATTTAAAAAGCGTCACACCAAGACCTCCGACCAGCGTCGGGGGTCTTATAATAGGTGCATACAGGAGGAGATCCATGCTGCACGAAGTCAAAGGCAAACTTGCTAAACTGCTCGCTACCGAGAACCTTCTCATCGAGCATCGCAATGTGGAGACCGCTCAGTTCGATGTTGTGCGTCGCGTCTTGACTTTGCCAGTGTGGCGTATTGCATCTGAATCTGTCTATGACCTTCTTGTCTCTCATGAGGTTGGTCATGCATTGTATACAGATTCTCGTGACTGGCAGAAGGAAGATAAGTGGAAGGATGTTCCCCATAGTTTCGTCAATATCACTGAAGACGCTCGTATCGAAAAGTTGATGAAGCGTCGTTATGCTGGTCTGAACAAAACTTTTTCTCGTGGATATACAGAACTTCAAGATCAAGATTTCTTTGAGTTGGAAGGTGTAGACCTTTCTAAGATGTCGTTTGCTGATCGTGCAAACCTCTGGTTCAAGATCGGCAACTATACCAATGTCCCCATCAAGAGGGGGAAAGAGATGGAGATCATCAACTTCATTGCTGATGCTGAGTCATTTGATGATGCTCTGGAAGCAGCTCGTTTGATGAATGAGTATGCCAAGGAAATGACCCCTGAGGCAAATATCACTTCTCCTCCCCCTCAGAAGGGCGAGGAAGGTGCCGAAGAAGAGCAAGAACCCCAACCTCAGCAGCAACAGTCTGGGCAGCAATCAGGCGATTCTGATGAGGAGAATGACAACGACAACGCCAACGAAGAAAACAATGCCAACGAAGATGAAGAACTTGGCGATAGTCCCGTAGATGAGACCGAAGCAAAGACTGTAACTTCTTTAGATGACAAGTTGCGTCAACTTGCAAACCTCAGTGATGATTACATTTCTTATGTAACCGTTCCTGAACTGGATCTCAATCATGTGGTTATTCCTGCTACTGATGTTCATGAATATATTGAAACATCTTGGGAATCTCATAAGGAAAGGTTCTCTCAGATTGATTATGACTTTATGGAGTCGAAGTCATACAAGTCCTTTAAGAAAGAGTCTGCAAAGGAAGTCAGTTATCTTGTGAAAGAATTTGAGTGTAAAAAGTCAGCAAATTCGTATGCTCGCTCCTCAATTGCACGGACAGGTGTTCTTGATTGCAGCAAACTGCATACTTACAAGTACAATGAAGATCTCTTTAAGAAAGTTACCGTTATCCCTGACGGTAAGAATCATGGACTTCTGTTTGTTCTTGACTGGTCTGGATCTATGGCAGATATCATGATCCCAACTCTTAAGCAACTCTACAATTTGATTTGGTTCTGTAGGAAAGTTGGGATTCCTTACGATGTCTATGCCTTTACTAATGAGTGGAATTACAAAGCATGCCGTGTTCCAAACATTCAAAAGAAAGAAGATCAGTTGTATATTGGAGATGATTTTTCTATGCTCAACATTTTGACTAGTAAAGTCAGCAACTCTGTCGCTGAAAAGCAGATGCAAAGTATTTGGGCGATTGCTTCTTCTTTTACTTGCAACTATGGTTACTGTCCTCCTCAGATGCACCTGTCTGGAACTCCTCTGAATGAGGCACTGATTACTCTCCATCACATTCTCCCTCAGTTCAAAAAGAAGACTGGTGCTGAGAAAGTAAACTGTGTTATACTTACTGATGGAGAAGCATCAATTCCTTCTCGTACCATTTTGCTGCAGCGTGATTGGGAGGGTGTGCCACAGATTCGTAATCGTAGGATTACCGATAGCACATTCTTGCGTAACCTTAAGACTGGAGAACTGACTCGTCTTTCCTGCATATATCATAAGTTCACCAAGGCTATGCTTAATGATTTGAAGTCTACCTTCCCCGAAGTAAACTTCATCGGATTCCGTATCATTGGTAGTGGATCTAGTTACAACAACATGATCTTCCAATACGAATCATCATACGATGAGCAACAAAAGATGCGTACTCAGTGGAAGAAAGATAAGTCTTTTGTGATTAAGAACGGTGGGTATCACTCTTACTTTGTTCTCGGTAATCAAGTTCTTTCCCAAGATTCTGAATTTGAAGTATCTGAGGATGCATCTAAGTCTCAAATTAAGAATGCTTTTAGGAAGTCTTTGGCGAACAAGAAAATGAACAAGCGTGTTCTGAACGAATTCATCCAATTGGTCGCTTGATGAACTGTCCACCAGGGGTCTCTTGATCGATTCCCCTGCGTTATAATGTATACATACCAAAGGAAATCTCAATGCCTCGCTTGTCTCCTGAACAACTTGCTAACTCTCTCCGTGATGCCTTCGGAGATCATATCACCGCTGCTGATGTTCGTGGATATTGTGCTGCTCAGGGTATTGCTTACCCAACTGCAACTAAAAAACTCGATCAGTATAAAGTCAAGCGTGGTGTCTGGAACCTGACTGTTCAAGAGAAACTTGAGCAGACCTACAATGCCCCTGCTGCTGCCCCTGCCATTCAAGTTACCGCTCGGGAAAATCAGAACCTTGTTCCTGAGAAAGATGTCACTTTTGTCCCGTTCGGGAACTTTGTTGATATCAAGAAAGTAATCAAGTCTGAGATCTTCTATCCAGTGTTTATCACTGGTTTGTCTGGTAATGGTAAAACTCTTTCTGTTGAGCAAGCATGTGCTTCTCTAAATAGGGAGTTGATTCGGGTGAACATCACCATTGAGACTGACGAGGATGATCTTATTGGTGGTTTCCGTCTTGTTAATGGCGAAACTGTCTGGCATAATGGACCCGTCGTGGAGGCTCTGGAGCGTGGAGCTGTACTCCTTCTAGATGAGATCGATCTTGCCTCTAATAAGATCCTGTGTCTGCAATCGATTCTCGAAGGCAAAGGTGTCTTCCTGAAGAAGATTGGTAGGCAGGTGACTCCTACTGCTGGTTTCAATGTCATCGCCACTGCCAATACCAAGGGCAAGGGTTCTGATGACGGTCGTTTCATCGGCACCAATGTGCTGAACGAAGCATTCCTTGAGCGTTTCCCTGTGACTTTTGAGCAGGAATATCCGACCACTAAGATCGAGCAGAAGATCCTTGAGGGTGTTGCCATGGATCTTGGTGTGGATGACAGTGATTTCTGTAAGCGTCTTTGTGACTGGGCAGACATCATCCGTAAGACCTTCTATGATGGTGGGATTGATGAAGTCATCTCTACCCGTCGTCTCGTGCATATCATTCGTGCATACTCCATCTGGAGCGACAAACAAAAGGCAATCGCTGTTTGCCTGAATCGTTTCGATAACGAGACCAAGAGCGCCTTCCTTGACCTTTACGATAAAGTTGATGCCAATGTCGATTTCACACAACCTGTGGAAGGAGTACAAGAAGCTCCTTTTTAATACCTTTCCCGATCTGGAAAACATTTGTGACTGGGCAGATTGGAAATCCCTCCAGTTCTCATCTGGAGGAGTCACTAACCTTTCTGCTAAGATCTACAACAACCAGCACATCATTAAATCTAGAGAGGTTGAGATCTGGGATGAGAAATCCTGCATCTACAACACCATTATCTACCCCAAAACAGGATCAAACCTTCCTTGTTTTGGTATGGACCTGATGGGTTTCTTTGAAAAGAAAGTTATCATCGTATTTGATTTCCAACATCCAGTAGAAAATTACCTCTTCACTCATCCAGATCTTCCAAAGTCAGAGGGTAATTTTAGATTCTTCGAACCTGGAAATCATTTCTCCGACCACATTTATGTTGCTAAATGTACCATGTCTGAGGTCAATGATCATCTCGAAACTTTCAAAAAGTATCTCACTATCTACAAAGATATGTTAGAATCCGCTTGTCCTAGTGGATATGATGTATCCTTTTATTCGGATTTTGACAAGTATATGACAAAACTCGATCCTGTTAGTGGATACTTGGAGAACAAGTTCGGTAAAGAGAAAGCAGAACAATTGGTTAAGGAATTTCTTTTTACATATGGACAAAACAATAATGAGGTGCTACAATGACAGCATGGTCTTTTTTATACGACGAAATGTACGGATCTGAAGACGAGCAGTACAGCTATACTGTGACTGGAGAAAAATGGGTAGCAGCAAATGGGGGTTACGATTGGACTCCAATGCCAGCAACTAGTTCCCCTGATCATATCGTTTTAACTACAAACAATTCTGTGTACAAATACAATGAAGATGAGATCCTTCAAATTGTGAAGGACTATATTAGTGACACATATCGTGCTCACTACAACTCTGACAACGGAACTCAGACTCTTGATCTGATTGAATCGTGTGGAGATGCTGCTGCTTTCTGCCGTAGCAATATTCTTAAGTATGCATCCCGTTATGATAAGAAGGGATCTGCTAAAATGGACATTAAGAAGATCATTCATTATGCTGTTCTTCTTTATCACTTCGCTGGACTAGACAAGGAGACTACTGAGCGTGGATATGAAACTTTCTGAAAAAACTATTGACCTTCTCGAAAACTTTTCTTCTAT
>Ga0129351_1000995_pt1 | contig 11018 bp, 11 predicted proteins | sample CPBDNA_8_FD_94423 | JGI IMG/M metagenome (GOLD analysis project Ga0129351, IMG submission 94423) | Freshwater to marine salinity gradient microbial communities from Chesapeake Bay, USA - CPBay_Sum_27_0.2_DNA | ecosystem: Environmental > Aquatic > Marine > Coastal | place: USA: Chesapeake Bay... | reverse complement strand
TGCATCTGATTTCAACTTTTCTTCGAATGCTACTAGATTTGCCAAGAACTTTCTAGTATCATCATTTGCATAATCTTCTCTTGGAAATTGCAATGACATATCATAAGTTTTTCTTCCATTCTTATCATCTACATATTCATTAACACCCCATGTTAGCATCAATGGTGTTGCAATATAAGTCGCTTTCTTGGTCTTGGAATTTAGAATACCCACATTCTTTCCTCCAACTGAATTTAATTTTGGTTTGGTGTATAAAACATCTTTTTGTGCGTTGAATTGTGTTCCGGTAATAATTGATTGTTGCATGATTAATTAATACTAATATATTTGTGATCTCTTTAAATCAATTTTTTAAATAATTAATAAAAAATGGTGTCATTTTTATAAAAATATTGTATAGGACATATACTTATACAATAGTAAAATGATTTATTATTTATAAAATATTTATAAAAATATTTTAAAAACTTTTTATATTATTATATAATGAATACAAATATTTATAAGATGAAAAATAAAGAGCGTTTTAGTCCAAATGTATATATGAAATCTATATATGATCCAATTGTAAAAAAGAAAAAAATGAAAAAAATGAAGCAAAATGATTTTGAAATATTAAAATTTTCAGATTATTCTATGTTAACACAATTTAATTACAGTGTAAATCAACTAAAAACTATTGCAAGATATTATAAGGTCAAATTATCTGGAAATAAACCAGAATTATTGAATAGAATATACAATTATCTAAAGTTATCTAACACTGCTGTATTAATACAAAGTATGTATAGAAAAAGAATTGTACAAAAAATATTTAAATTAAATAATTTGTTATTGTACAAACTTGAAAAATGTACAAATGAGACTGATTTTTTTTCGTTGCAAAATATCAGGGAAATTCCATTTTATCAGTTAATTTTATACAAAGATAAAAACGATTTTATTTATGCTTTTGATATATTATCTCTCTTTAATTTGTTTGACAAGTGTAAAAGAAATAGTAAAAATCCATATAACAGATCCGTGTTTGATGATTATAAAGAGTTAAAGAATAATATGAAAACAATTATTCGTTTATGTAAATGTATTAACATTGATGTCAATATTAAGATAAATACTGAATTGGAGGAAGAAACTGAAAGTTATGCCAGTAAAATACTTACTATTTGTCAAGAAATTGATATATTAGGAAATTATACGGATGTAAATTGGTTTATGAATTTAACCAATAGCAAAATTATAACATTTATAAGAGAATTATATGATATATGGAATTATAGAGCAAATTTATCATTACAAACACAACGATTAATATGTCCGCCAATTGGACGTCCATTTTCCAGTATTAATATAAACACATTGAATGGGATAAGTGAAAATAGTTTAAAGCGAAAATTTATAAAAATTATAAAAAAATTCATATATTCATCACCAAATATAGAACAAAGACGTTTGGGTGCTGTATATGTTTTATCAGCACTCACATTGGTTAATGTTCATGCTGCTGTTGCAATGCCTTGGTTATACGAATCTGTAATGCACAATTAATTTTCAATATTTTATAAATAAAATCATATATCATAATAATCTATTTATTATAAATTAAGAAATATATTATTATAAAAGACTTAAAAAAAACTTACTATACTAGTTTATAAAATGGTAAAAAAAGTAAGAACGAAGAAAACCACAAAGAAAGCAGTAAAATCTGCCACAAGTACCCCAGAACCTGAAAAGGTTGTTGAAAGTGCACCTGTTGCAAGTAGCACTACTCAAGAAACTACTTCACAATCGAGTAGTTCAAGTAGCAGTTCATATGTAGATTCTGAATTGCATGAAGCACATGTCGAATTTTTGGCCAAGCTTCAACAATTTTCAGCACTACTATCATCTCTTAAGAGTGATTTCAGAGCATTGGAAAAGAAGACCACTCGTGAAATGAAGAGTTTGCAAAAGGCAGCAGCAAAGCGTAAGCGTAATAAGGTAGAACGTAAGCCAAGTGGTTTCACTAAGCCTACACTAATTAGTGATGAATTGGCTGCATTTTTGAAAGTACCAAAGGGTACTGAAATGGCAAGGACTGCTGTTACCAAGGAAATCAACAAGTATGTATGTGATCACAACTTGAAGGATAAGAATAATGGACGTAAGATTAATCCAGATAAGCATCTAGCTAAATTGTTGAATTTGAAGAAGGGTGATGAACTAACATACTTTAATCTTCAAAAGTACATGAAGGGTCATTTTGCAAAGGCGTCAAGCTCTTCTAGTCAATAAATTAATTATATATTACAATTGATAATATTCATAAAAAATAATATATTATAAAAATAAACATAATAATATAATAACACAAATTATTATATTATTAATCAGATTTTTCCCTAAGGGCTTTTTTCAATAATTCTATTTCACGTTTTAACTCATCAATTTCAACATGTATATAATTTTCATCATTTTTATCTTCAATATTTTTATTATCGTAATACCAGTTATATATAGAACTACCTGTAAAAAAAATTCCATATACTGTTTTTTCTAATGCATATACAGATGTTTTGATAATTATTGTATCAATTACACTAGCAGCAATAGAGAATATCATATATATAATATATATTAAATAATTATAATATATATTAATTACATTTATATAAATATAAAATTATGAGGCAATAACGCATTTTTTAATTCGTTTATTTGTATTAATGATTTATTATTAATTTTATATGAAATGCTATTTGTATTAAATAAATCATATATTTTATCATAATTGACATCACCATAATTATTTTTAAACCAATCATAAAATGATGTCTTATTTTTATTATCTACATTATTTTTATTATCTATATTATATTCATTTTTATACATATTATACAAAGATTCAATACTATATTCACTCTTATTATAATCTGTCCCCGATAAAATACATATATCCTGGAATGATTTAAAATCTAATTTTAAATTTTTCAATATAGAATCCAAATTATATTCTACAAACGTCTCTTTAAATAAATTAAAATACCTTAATACAATTGGACACCCATAGACAAATAAATCCGTATCTTCACTTAAACATGCATGTGCATTACCATCTTTTACTATTTTAGCACACAATATATCTGCTTCCCCTTCTGCTATTAGATACTGAATACCAAAGGAATCAAATATATTTTTAATTGTAACTATATGGTTTTTTTTAATCTTTATAGCACCTCTTTTTTTATGTTGCATCATTTTTTCAATCTTATCTATTTCTTGAATATCTTTTACATTTCTCTCTTTATAATTTTTGTTATTAATTAATTTTTCATATTCTACACGCAAATTTTCATATTCCATTTGACTCTTTTGTTTTCTCATTTTTCTCTCTTCTATTAGTACCTTTTTTTCAGTTGGTATACCACCGTCAAATATAAATAATGGTGTAATATTATACTTCATAAACTTACTTATCATTATAAATAAATTTTCAATATAATTCTTTGACATTAGAAACTGATATATGTATATACTTGCATCGATAACAATAACCTTATTCTTGTAATCATTAAATGTTTTTTTAATCAATACATCTGTTGTGTTTTTTTTTATATAATAATTTAAGCCTTTAATTCCCATGATTTACATAATATATTTTTAAAAATAATATATCAATTTTATAATTAAAAATGTTCTATCATAACCATTCTCATCGTATTTGATAGTATATTTGGAATTTTTTTATCGTATTTATTATAACCACTTTCAATCATATTCACCGTTTTAAGTAATTCCTTATTTTTAAACAATGTAGATATTAAAGTAATAAAATTATCTACATTACTTTGTGATGTTTTAAACTTTATAAATGATGTATTATTTTTATCACACCAAAGCAGAAAATCTGGTAATTGATTCAAAAAAATACAAGGTATAACAAAATAACAAAAAACATTAGTATCTTCTTTATATAAATAGGAACGTAGATTAGAACTAACAGTATTTTTATAATATAGATTCTCATATTTCATTCCCATATAATTTAAAACTTTCACCATTTGATATGTTGCAAAAACTCTTTCCAATTGCAAATGAAATTTCGAATATCTTAGAAATTCACTTTTATCATTCTTGTCTTCTAACATAAAATAACTTACAAAACAGCTATTAAAAATTCTTGCCCATGTTTCAACATATCCTTCTTCTATATTAAATTCTGAATTAATTGGAAATAAATATCTCATTCTTTTGTTTTTAAAAGTATAATTTTTAGATACAAAATCTAAATTAAAATGATGAAAAGTCTCGTGAATAAAAACTTTAAACCACTCTTCTTTTCTATAAATAACAATTTTATGCTCCATACTATTATTACTTGTGAAACCACTATTAACATGATTACTATTCAATGTCTCAAAATAACCTATTGGAAGATTTTTTTTCTCATCTGTAAAATAAATATTTATACTTATTTTTTTATTAAAATCTTTAATTTTATATGTACCAAGTATAGTCATCCATATATATATAAAATAAGCACATTTATCATAACTTTCTATTAAATCATCTGATAATATATCGTCAAACACGACTAATTGAATATTTATAGGTTTTGATTTTATCTTACAATTATATCTTAATATATAAGTACTGTCATTATTAATAGTCTTTATAACACGTTTTGAGATAAATTGATTTTTTTCATTGATTGTATCATCATTCAATTGTGATATACAATTAATTTTAACCACATCCTTTGTATAACAATCATCCATCTTCTTCTTATAAAGAGTTAAATCACCTTCTCTTATATCAAAAAAAATTTTAACCAAGAGAGAATCTATTATTTTATCATCATTATTCACTGCATTTTCTTTAATATTATTCATACTTTCTTTTTTTGATAAAAAATGTTTTATCAATGTTTCACAATCTTTAATATAAAACATATATATATATATAATTTTATATATATGTTTTAAGCAATAATTTTATTATTATTTAACTATTCTATATAGCAAACAAAAATACAAAATTTAGTTATTTTTTTCATTATGTGTTTTTTTCAATAATTCTCTTACTTTCATTAAATTATAAAATACAACAGGCGGACTACCACGTGAAAAATGAACCAATTTTGCATTCTTTGTTGCTAGTAACATATCTTTTAAATCATTATTTTGACTGAATTTTGCCTTCATAGCATCAAACATAGATATTTTGTGTTCTCCATTGAAAAAATGTGGATCCAATTCGATATTTTTTGGACGCACCCGCTCCTTTTTGTAAATACCACTTTTTCCTCCAGCAGCTTTCGCCAATACAGGATCCTTTGATATTTCACTATCAGATTCAACTGAAAATTCATTATAAAATTTAATATTATTAACTTTAAATTTTGATCCTTGATAATAATGTTCAACTGACATCCAATTTAAACCATTTAATTCAAATTGTTCCATCCAAAAATTAGACAATTTCTTTCTCCATTTTGGTATTCTAGCTAATTCACTATAGTCTTTAAATTTATCTAATGGCATTTTTTCACCTGATCCTTTTCCTGGTAATGGTTTATCTGAAGATTTTGAATAAAACTGTAATACTACAGTATCATCAAATAAATCATCATTTATATCCAATAAATTTTCACCACGTGAAATCATATCATTACCTTTATCAGAATGTTTTTTGAATTCAGGAATAAAAGAATAAATACCAGAATTTTTTTCTAGACATTTTTCACTTATGTATTTCACCAATTTTTTATCCAATTCATTAAACTTAATAGCACCAATATTTTTATATGTTATTAATTTGTAATGCAAACCAGTATAGGATAAAATAATATAATAATCAGGATTAAATACACGTTTTTTTTCAATTTCCTTATCTACCATATCACCACATTGTACAACATTAACTGTATTATTTTCCTCATATAATTCTTCCGATAAAAGTATAAATTTAACATTTAATTTTTTTTCTAATAATGAAATAGCCCACGAGTTACCCCAAAATGTTCTTGTTAATAAAACTTTTTTGAAGTCATCTAATGTTTTAATTTTTCTCATAAAAGAAAAATCGTTCATCAATTCCTTATGTAACAAATAATCATTTTTAAGTTGAAAATGTTTATCCGATAGTTTTTTACCCATTTCAATTACTTTATTTTTTTGGACTCGATCAACATTACTATTTAGTATAGATTGTAAGTTTTTATTCTCATCTTTCAATTGTCCTATATGTTCTCTTGTTAATTTTAAATTATTATCTATAAATTTAAAATTTTCCATATATGCTACAAAATCTTCTTTTGTAGCCATTTCAGATAACATTTTTCTCATTTCATATACTTCTACATTTTTTCCAACTGTTTTTAAACCATCTCTTATACTCAAAAACAAACAATCACCATTACCTTCATTATCAACCATTCCATACTCACTTGATTTCATGTATTTATTTATCCAATTATCTTTATCAATTACATTATAAAATTCACCTGTACCTATATCATCTATATCACTTTCACTATCACTTTCACTATCTTTTTCTTTATCATCCTTCTTATCTTCATGTTTATCCACCTTCTTATCTTTTTCTTCATTATCTTCAAGATTATTCGAATCTTTTATATTGTCCATATCAAAAAAACTATATAACAATGGTTCCCCCATATTACTTATATCTATATCACCATCAGAATCCAACATGTTTTCTATCTCATCGGATTCTATTTCATATAATCCAATTTGATGATCTACTTTATCATTTTTTATATAATAAATTGGAAAAAATATAACATCATCTTCAATATATTTATATTTGGCTTGACCCACAGCGATAATTATTGTTTTTCCATTATCTAATTCATATTCAAATAACGGTGCATCATATGACTTATCTTCATTATACAATTTTCTATTTTCAATATAATTAATATTTGAATTTAAAATTGATTTCACCATTTATATAGTATTAATAGAATTATTTATTTTAAATATCTACTAAAATATATTGTTTAAAAAAATCATCATTCTTTAGTTCATTGACATAAAACCACAACATTTTTCTACGTTTTACTATTTCAATATTACATATTTCACTTTCATATAACAATATACATTCTATCATTTCATCCTTTTTTAATTTACGCTTATTTAAATTATAATAATCCATTATTTTACCCAACATTTTAACAGTATAATTATCATTATAATTTAGATGATGAGCAAAATAATTATTTTCAGTTACTAAATCATCTAGCGAATCCATATTATGATTCATATCTTCATTAAAATCATCAACTGAATTTGTTTCTTCATTGGATTTAATCTCTCTATACTCGTCATTTAAATTATTCACTAAATCATTCATAAACTCATCTAAATCAGAATTATCCTTCTTTTTCTTTTTTTCCTTTATATTATAATATACATTATTAGTGGTCATTGTATATTATAAAAAAATAATGTTTAATACACTTACTTAGATATATTTTATTAATATATTATTAATCACAAGTAAATGTTTTTTCAAAAAACAAATTTATTTAAACATTTTTATATTAGTAATAATAAATTAATTGGTTCGATCTCATTTTCAAATTTAATGAATGAATATATTATTATACCAAATATACAAAGAATTCGTGACAACAATAAGGTCGAATCTATTGTTGAATATCAATCTAATTATTTCAAAAAAAAACAATGTTTTAATTTCCAAGGATTAATTAATATTCATTGTTGTTCTGAAACAAACAATAATTATTTAGTAGATGGACAACATCGATATTTTTCTGTTAAAAAATTAATGGAAATATATGGGGATGAACATTACATTGACATTGAATGTATATGTGTTAGTTCTATTAATGAACTTAAAGAAAATTATATGTTAATAAATAAAAATACACAATTACCGGAATTCAAAAATTATGATAACAAAGATATTGTTGATGAAATATCATTATATTTTTTTCAAAATTATCCAAAAATATGGACACAGAGTAAAAGACCTAAAAGACCTTATATAAATAAAAACCATTTTCAAGAAGGTATTGAATATTTATATGATAATTTAAAAACAAATTTAAAAAATAATAGAGTAGTTATAAATCCACATTATTTGATTAATATTATTGAAAATAAAAATAAAAAAATGAAACAATGGCCAATTCAATCATATGAAAAAAATATAAGAAAAATCAAAAATTGGCCTGAATATATTGAATTAGCAAATAATCATGGGTTTTATTTGGGTATGTATTCAAATATATCACAAGAATTTTGTTATAAATGGATACAAGAATTAATACAAGAAGAGACTGGTATAATAATTAAAAAAAAAACGACCAAAACAAAAAAAAGTATACCTAAAAAAATAAAGGAAGATGTATGGGACAAATGGGTAGGTGAAAACGAGGGAATTTCTTTATGTTATTGTTGTAGAAAAACAAAATTAAGTAAATCAAACTTTGTATGTGGTCATGTGTTATCTGAGAATAATGGCGGAACTATTTCAATAGATAATATGAGGCCAATATGTAATTCTTGTAATTTATCAATGAAAACAAAACACATGTTTGAATATATAAAAGAATATTATCCAAATAATGTAATTGCATTTAAAAATAATAAACCACCAATTATTAAATCAAAAAAAAATTGGTTTTTTTAATATATTAATTAATAATCATAATATATTAAATTATTCATTTTCCTCTATAAATTCAATTATATCCATAAATTTAAAAATTATTTTGTTTGTTAATCCATCATGATCTTTCGACTTACATTCTGATACATTCTCTATTTGAGATAATAAATCTTCCCAATCATCATCATCTTCTAATAATTCATAACATTTAGTTATCAATAAATATATCCATTCTGCTAATTGTTCATTTTGATGTTTCATTTTAACATCATCTAAATTTTTTTCTGTAAGTAATTCAACATAATGTTCCAATAATTTGAACAAATTTTCACTTGTAATATTTTCATTTAATGATAAATTTGCATAAAATTCTATTGTAGATTTTTTTCTTTCATTTTCCTTGTTATTATCACAGAATTTATCATAATCCGTATTTGGATCAAAATACTCAATCGTATTCGGTAATTTAAACAATTCGTAAAATTCACTATCTATCTTTTTTTCCACTATTTTATATTTTTTAGATAATTCACTATATAATTTAGCGTACAAATCACTATTAAATGTATTTTTTGTTATTGTATCATATATAGAATTTACAACACGATTCATATTCATCTCATTACTTTCTACATTATTATTAACTAGCAATTCCAATACATTATTATACTCTTTATCATATGTATTTTTACTTATTTTGTTAATATGTCCACGTAATCTATTAATAACATCTTCTATACCTTCCTTTTTCTCTATAGTAGTAACCTTAAAATCTCTCATGATTTTCCATTCATCATCATTAATATGTTTTCTCTTTTTTTTATAATTATTTTTTTTCTTTTCGAAATTTGGCGTTTTAATATAACCTATATCACCTACTAACTTAGCAATATTTTGAATTATTTCTAACGTTGAATTATCCAATTCATATGAAAATCCTTGCATTTGAATTTTATTAAAATCATTCAAGTTATACTGCATCATGTTATATAAATTTAATAATATAATATTTATATCAATTTTATATATTAATTATCTATAAAATACACTTAAAACCAAATAGAGATAATATAACAATGAATCTTAATTTACACAGTACAAAAAAAAAAGAAAATGATAATAATAATCAAAATTATACACCATGTGAAATAACAGAATGGGATGATGCAGATATGTTGCAAAAAAATTTACTTAGGGGAATTTATTCCTATGGATTTGAAAAACCAAGTCCTATACAAAGAAAGGCACTGTTAACCGTAATTGATGGAAAAGACACAATTGCACAAGCACAATCTGGAACAGGAAAAACTGGTTGTTTCACTGTTTCGGTTTTGCAAAAAATCGATCTAACAAAAGATGTTACACAAGCGCTAATTTTATCACCAACTCATGAATTGTCCTATCAAACAAATGAAGTATTAAAAGGTATTGGTTCTCTTATGAAAGGATTAAAGACTCATGTTTTAGTAGGTGGTACAAGTGTAGAAAAAGATATTGATATATTAAAAAATGACACACCGCATATTATTTGTGGATGTCCCGGTAGAACACATGATCTATTGCGAAGAAAACATTTAAAAAAAGAAAATATTAAAATTATTATACTAGATGAAGCTGATGAAATGTTAAATTTTGGTTTTAAAGATCAAATATATAATATATTTCAATTCTTACCATATAATATTCAAATTTGTTTATTTAGTGCAACTATGCCAAAAGATCTACATTCGTTAACTGATAAATTTCTACGAGAACCTGTTAAAATTCTTGTTCAAAAAGAGCAATTAACATTGGAAGGTATAGCACAATATTTTATTGCGCTCGATGATGACAATAGTAAGTATGACACATTAAAAGATATTTACAATACAATATCAATGTCTTAGTGTATAATATATTGTAATAGTGTTCGTAGAGTACAAGATCTTTATGATGCTATGAAAGGTGATGGTTATCCTGTATGTTGTATTTATGGAAGTATGGATAAAACAGAACGGAATGAATCTTATAATTCATTCAAAACAGGTTCATGTCGTGTATTGATTTCGTCCGATGTAACGGCAAGGGGAATTGATATACAACAAGTAAGTACAGTTATTAATTTTGATATACCAAAGAGTGTTCATACTTATTTGCATAGAATTGGACGAAGTGGTCGTTGGGGAAGAAAAGGTGTCGGAATTAATTTTACTACTAAGAGAGATTTTAGAAAAATGAAAAATATAGAAGACCATTATCAAACACAAATTACAGAACTTCCAAGTTCATTTGTACAATAAATATACGTTTATAAGTTTTTATTTAAATAAAATATTATTTCAATGTCAAATAACAATTTTAAATTACCAATTGAGTATTTAAAAGATAAAATT
>Ga0129351_1000990_pt1 | contig 11058 bp, 8 predicted proteins | sample CPBDNA_8_FD_94423 | JGI IMG/M metagenome (GOLD analysis project Ga0129351, IMG submission 94423) | Freshwater to marine salinity gradient microbial communities from Chesapeake Bay, USA - CPBay_Sum_27_0.2_DNA | ecosystem: Environmental > Aquatic > Marine > Coastal | place: USA: Chesapeake Bay... | reverse complement strand
TCTCAAGTATCTGATTGATCTCTTGCTCACTCTTATCTTCCCAATCTTCATTTAACATTAAGTGTGCTGCTGCATAGTAGGCTAGTCTTGTGTTACCACCTTCCATACTTTCTAGCATTCCTTTCAACTTAGTGGTTAGTATGTCAAAAGGTTCTGTTGATTCTTCTATTGGATTGATTAGTCTCTTAAACATTTCGTACACGGTAAACATTTCAAGCTGACCAGTTTTTCTAAACTTCTCTAGCTTCTTTTTACCTTTCTCAGTTTCTTTCTTGTAATAGGCAGCTCGGTCTTCCAATGATTGGCCACCAGATAACTTTTTGAATCTGTTGTTAATTTTGTCGTACGCTGATAGTTTTTCTTGCATAATCCTATTTATAAGTGTTAAATACTTCTAAGAACGTCTACAACGTGTAGGTCTTCTGATATATCACTTGTTACTATAGTATTTCCGTTTATAGTTAGACCATCAACTTGCTCTGGTAATCTTCCTAAGAAGATCAAAAATGGTTTTAAGATGTCAAGATACTTACCAAGTTTAAAGAATAACATTCTGGTTGTTCCTTCGTTACCAAATAGGTTATACAAAACTATAAGATGATTAAGTACTAATCTATCTTTAAGTTCTCCGTTTTCTTTATACTTGTTGAATAATCTTTTTAGGTATTTGAATCGTTTTAGATCGTCAAAGAATTCTGTTTCATCCATACATTGTGGATTGTCATAACATTGAGCAGCATATAATATAAAGTTAGATTCATCAATCTTTTTCATAATAATATTTATGTAAATTTATTAGGATGGCACTATAGTTCCTACCATTCCACTATGAGATGTACATTGATATACAATGTTTGATGATAGGTTTTGTGGTACAGTGAAAAATACTCTACCATCTGTTGTAGTGACTCCATTACTAAATGCACTTCCTCCATCACTAACTCTTAATTCAAACGGATGTGATCCGAATACTGAGTTAGCGTCAAATTTATATGTGAAACCTCTTTGAACATATAATGTTTCATTGTTAGTTCCTTGTGCTCCACCTCCACTAAATGTGTAAGCACTTGATCCATCATTACCAACAGTAAATGTTATATCTGCATCTGCTGGTGTATCTAATACTACAATATTACCAACCATTCCACTATGTGATGTACATTGGTAAACAACGTTAGCTGCGTTTTGTGGTACTGTCCAGAAAACTACTCCATCGATGCTGTTGGAGTCAACTATTCCATTAGAATATGCTCCACCACCACTCGATACTCTTATCTGGAATGGATGACTACTTAAACTGTCATAATTATCAAATTTATATGTAAATCCTTTGTATACATATAATGTTTCGTTGTCTGTTCCTTGTGCACCTCCTCCACTGAAGTTGTATGCACTAGAACCATTTGCAGATACTGTCCATGTTACATCTGCTCTAGTAGGTTTTAGAACTTCTACGTGATGTCCCATACCACCATGTGCAGTACAATAGTAGTAATAAACTTCTTCACAGTCTTGTTCTAATTGAACTATAGTATATGCTCCTGCACTACCTGGAGTTCCTACTCTCTCATATCTTAATAGTCCGTCTGAACTACCTTGAGATACTTCTGATCCACTGTTATGTGTTCCATTATTAGTTTTACTTAATGCTAATGGATGTGTTGCGTTAGTTGAATCTGATTGATCAAACCAATAAGTCACACCAGGAACAAGTCTAAGAACCTGTTGTCTGGTTCCGTCAATAAGGTACTTACCACTATTGACTGTAACTACGTGTTTAGCATCTCCTGGAACATTACCAGCATCATAATCTCTCTTATCATAATGTCTGTGGAATGCACTATTACCACCATGATACAATTTACCACCTGCAACTACTGTATGTCCATCAAAGTTAGAACTATTAGCTGGTAGGTTTCCTTCTGCTGCATAAGAAGGAGCATCTACGTCTGTTAGTGTATTAATTGTACTTGGATCAAAGGTAAACGTGATAGTGTTACCTGATGCTGTAATTAGTATTCCATTAGATTGTGCGTAAGTAACATCAAATGCCGCAGTGTTATCTGATGTTACGTTACCGCTATTTGTCGATATATGTGATATTACATTTGCCAAACCTATTGCAGTAGTATTCACATTGAATGTGATTGTATTACCACTTGCATTTGTAGTTAAACCTGTACCACCCGCAAGAGTTATTGAGGCTGTTGTATTAGCCGCAGTAACATCTCCGTCGTCAGCGGATAGTTGTTTGATTAACGGTGTTGATACACCAACTGCTGAAGCTAATGTTGCCACATTAACACTATTAGATACTGCGGTACCTGATGTGTTAGTAGTAACGACTAATAAGTCGCTATTTGACAAACTATTAGCTGCAGTCAGCTCTGTAAGTTTCGGCATTATATATCCTTGTTATTAACTATCTGGAAGCTCTGTATCGTCAGATGCATCACCAGATATAGTTGAACCTGCAACAAGTACTTCATATTGTACTCTGCCTGAACGTCCACCAGTACCTTCAACTCTTCTTACCCATCCAGCATGTGCTACACCTTTGTTAGTTGCACCACCAACTACTGCTCCTGCTGTAGCTGTTTCACCAGTCAATGTATGACCAGTTTCACTTGAACCTGCTGTTAGATCAATTGCTGAGCCATCGATAGTAGCTTTTAATGAAACTACAGTTGAGTTTGCGGCTGCAATCAAATATTGTGTTCCATTTGCTAAACCACCAACTGCTGTGTTTCCAGCTGCAACTAAGTAAGTTGCTTTATCGTTGACTGCCCATGTAGCTGCGTCTGACAATGTAATTGTATCAGCAGTATTGGACACAGCACTCAATGCGTTAAATGCTTGAGCTGCTGGAGCTGAGATTACAACTGTTGGGTTGGTCTCATAACTTGATCCTGCGTTGGTAATATTTACAGCTGCTATTCTTCCTGAGCTATTTGCTTGAGCATTAGCTGCTCCAGAGGATCCACCTCCACCAGAAATTGTAACTGTAGCATTAGCGTTATAACCTGAACCTTCGTCTTTGACTCCAATACTTACTATTGGGCCAGAACCAATTCCCATCTCTGTTGTATCAACACCAAAGACTTTCTCATGGTCGCCTGAACCACCGTCAGAATCTAAACTTTCAGAATAAGATACTGATACTGGTTTTTCGTTCAATGTATAGTTATTACTTGCTGCAACAGCATTAACTGATGTTCCAGGTCTTGCTCTTACTACATGTGCAACTGTATTAGAAGTAATTGAGCTCATAATGAACCCAACAGTACTATTGATAATTAAGTGATCTCCGACTTGGGCTTCAGTTTGAAACTTAGTAGAAGTACCAGCAACTAAACCGTTAGCGTGTACTTGAACTGTTCCTGTTGAAGTTTTATCGTCTTTATTTCCCCAAAGTGACATGTTTTTCTCCTAATATTCCTATTTATATTACTTCTTCTTTTTCTTAGGATGCCCATGGTGCATTTCAGAAACTATTTCTAGTTCTTCCACCGGTACGTCCTCAACAATGTTATCGCCAAACATTACGTCGTAATGTGTAACGAAACCTGTTCCATCTTCATTCTCTTCTAGAGTATGCATTCCTGGAACACACTGTCCTTCTCCGTGTTCTTTATGAACAACGTGCTTTGCACAATCATGCTGTAGAGCTTTATCAGCAGAGTCTGCATCTAAGTCTTCTGCCTCATCTAATTCTACTACGAAGTCTTCGTCTTCTGCAAGAACGTCTTCGATAGCTTCTACGACATAGTCAGGTAGTTCAAAACCTTCTTTTGCCATAGCTTTTTTGATTGCTTTTCTTCTTTTGCCTAAGTATTCATCTGAATCGTCTTCGTCTCCGTCGTTGTCGATGTCGCCATCTTCTTTACCGACTGGATCCATTTTCTTTTCATTGTACATACCTTTAGCCATTTTTTCTTTAGAAGACATCTTTTTACCTTCAGCAACTTCTTCCTGATTCTCAGGAGCAATTGCTGGATGTTCTTCTTCAGTTTGAGCTTTTGCTGTCTCCTCGTCTTTGACACCCATTAATATTTTAGATGCTGCATCAATGACGGCTTGAGTAGCTTTGCTGTTTTGTGTGCCAAATACGTCTGACATATTACTCTCCTTTATTGTATTCTTCATTTGCTCTTCTCAGAGCATTTGCAACTTTAGGATGGTCTGCTAGTCCCTTCTTGATCTTATTGATCGCTTTAGAAGCTCCTGTCATGTTTCCACCCTTATACCTTTTGTCAAAAGCTACACCTTTACCCATTTTTACCTGTTTATCGGAGTATCTTTTATCCAAAACTTTTTTAGATTGGGCAAGTCCTTTGCCCCTCTTGTTCTTTAATTTCTCTGCAGCGTCAGCAGCTCTACCACCTTTTACACTAAAAGGTTTGTATGCTGTTCTTTCGTCGCTGTCTACTTTAGCTCGTTTGTACTGAGCACCAGCTTTTCTTTGATAGTTAGCTAATGTTTTAGTATCAAGTTCTTGAATGTTATCTTCACCAAGTTTGCTTGCTGCCATCTTGACACCCACTCTTCTTTTCATAGTGTCTTTCTTCATAGTTGAGCTTGGTTTTTTCAAAAGCAGACCAATTTTCTCTTTGTCTGAAATATCTTGGTTTGCTTTTTTGATATAGTTCATTTTTAACTTATCTGAAATCTCTTTAACTAGTTCTTCGTTAGTTCTGCTGTATAGTTTCTTAGCAGCTCTTTGAATGCCTCTGCCTCTGTTAAATGCCTTTCTATCTTCTTTCTCTCCAGCATCTAAATCACCACCATCACTTCTACCTAATTTGAATCCACCTTTAGATGCTAAGTTGATTGCTGAAGGCTTGTTAACTGGAGAAGCTGCTTTTCTGATATAGTTCTTAAGAGTCTTACTTGCTAACTCGTTTACTTTCTCTAAATCAACTTCTGGTTGTACGTGTTCCATCTTGCCTTTACCTATTTCAACTTCTTTCTTAGGTGCAACTTTAACTACTTTTCTTCCTGTAGCTGGATCTGTAGCAATAATAGTTTTTCTATCCATTCTTCTTTGGATAGCTTCTTTAACTGGACTTTGTTTCTTCTTTAATGCATATGCATGATCAGCTGCTCTTTGTGTATGATTGTAGAATCCTTCGTGGTCTTGATTGTTGTATGCTTTCTCAGCTGCTTTAATGTGCTTTTGTACTTTAGGATGCTTATGATCAGCATGATCGTTCCATGTATCAGCCATACGTTGCATAGAGTCATTTGACTCATACTTTACTTTGATTCCAGAATCATGCATTCCGTCTATTTCTCTATCATGAAACTTCTCACCTGTTTTGATTCCACCATGCTTTTTCATTTTAGATCCAACTTTAGTGACCTTATACATGTTATTCTTCTTAGGCTTGAGCGTAACACTCATGCTCATTTCTTCGATGTAGTTGCTAAATTTCTTCATATTAGTACCTATTTATCTTTCTTATTAGGAAGTCCACTTGTTACACCATACTGCTCTGGTCTTCTCTGTAATTGTTTTTTAATTGCAGCCATCTTACCTTTCTTAGAATATCCTCTGTCTGTTAGTTTAGCACCTGGGTGCATTTTATAAACATTTGCACCTTTTGGTTGATTATGCTCACTAGGTTTAAGTTTTCTTGTTGCTTGAGGATTATCGTCTGCATGATATGAAGCATATCTTTTCTTCAATACGTCTTGATAACTAGCTTCAACTACAGCCTCAATCTTCATATATCGTTGTGCCTTTTTAACTTGTGGATCATTAGCATACTTCTTGTCTACTGGTTTCTTATCGTAAACAGATGTAACAGCTTTCTTTACATTAGGATCCATTTTACCATGTCTCTTAAGTTGTTGTTGATACTCGTGACCAATCATTTTTTCTTCTGCAAATGTTTCTAAGTAATCAATGAGTACTTCTTCTTTTCTAGTCTTTCTACCTTTATATACAGACTTAGCACCACCAATTGTTGGCTTTCTCATTTTACCATCTTTGACATAGTCTTCATCACCTTTCATAGCTTTAGCTCTTCTAGCAACCATATTAGCTCTTGCTCTTCTTGCTTTCTCTTCTGGTGATAATCTTCTGTATGCTCTACCTGATGATGTTTGATCCCATCTTCCAGCTTCTTGCATTTGTTGTTCTTTTGAACCATATGTTTCACAAGGATCTTTACCACAACCACAGTTCTTTACTTTAGCTTCTTCAATAGCTTCTTTAGCATATTGTTTAAATGATGAGTGACTGTCATGTGATTTGTACATTGATAATTTATCAGCTGGTTTAGCTGTGTCATGTTTCTTTAACCAGGCTGCTGCATGCTTAGGTTTAACACTCTTAGTTGTTCCGTCTTTAAACTTAACTGATGATGGCTTGCCATCTTTTGTATCAACAACACCTCTTAACTGAGAAACGATATGTGGTAAGTCTTTCTCACCTCTACCTCTTTTCTTCTCAGGTGCTTTTGGTTTTGCATCTAAATGTGAATCGTCTGAAGTTTTATATGATGCTGCATCTTTTCTTGCTGCTTTTGCTGCTGGATCTGATTTCTTCTTAAGAGCTTGTGCTGCTTTCTTATCTTGATGCATTTGGAATATCTTAGCTGCAGCTTTCTTTCTTTGTTCTGGTGACATTTGTTCTGCTATTGATTCTAAGATATCACCTATCTCTTTTTCAGATAGATCGTATTGTAAATCTTCTTTTTTGATTGTTGCTGTGAGATTAGGTTTCTTAACCATTCCACCTACTTCTGGTACACCATCAATAGCAAGTTCTGGCTTGTGTTGATGTTGCACTGGATCATGTTCAATACCTGGAGTTTGTCCTGGTGTATCTTTTGCATAAGTATCTCTGGCTTTATCTGAACCATAATAGAGGTCTGAAACCTCTTTTAATCTCATTTCTCTTATTGTAGTTTCTAATGTCTTTTTCATATTAGCAATTCCATCTTCTTCTAGCGGCTTTACCTCTTTCTCCTGTCCAACTTCTTGAACGAGAACAGAAAGCCTTTCTTCGTTTTGCAGCTTTACTGCCTTTTTTCAGTTTAGAAGGAGGAGTTGTTACAGCTGTTTGAAGTTTACTTCCTGGGTTTCTTCTTCTATAGGCTGCTACACCTTTCTTAGTCATTCCTGCACCTGAATCTACTGATCTTTTATGACCAGATGATACTGACATTCCTGACATATCCTCTTCTATATTTAGCATTTCAAAGGACTTGTTTATGATATGAGCCGCTGCTTCATCGATATCATCAACTTCACTCCTATTATTTTGTAAATGCTGTCTAAACTGTCTGTAAATTTGTTGATCATCAGTTACAATAACCATCATTTTTCTAAGAAGTTCGTATAGTTTTCTTCTTAGTAATGGATCATTTAGAGCTTTATCTTGTCTTTTTAGTGCTCTTAACATTAATTGTCTTTCATCTTTTCTAGCTAAACCGAATCTGAATAGCTGATCCATCTTAGATGTATTGGAACCACTAAGACCCTTATCACCTGGTGCTTCTAATTGTAGACCCATTTTTGGATCAAATAGATGACGTCCTGTCATCATATACTTTTCTTTATTAGTGATACCATCTTTGCCTTCGTTTCTTATGCCATATGCTTTAGCCATTTTTTTCTTAATCTCGTCTCTTGCTTTTTGCTTATAATTTGCATTAGCTTTTTCTTTTTCTTTTGGTGTAAGTTGTGCACCTCTTAACTTAGAGAAATTAGCATATGTTCCTTCTTTCTTAATAGTGTTGTATCTATTGTCAAGACCTTGATCCATGTCTTTATGATAATTATGAGTATCATGTTGTTTTACATGAGCATCATGGTATTTTGCAACTGCTTGATCAGCTGCTTTATTGATCATTTTTTGTTCTTTTCTCTTTTTTAACTTATGTTTTGCTAGTTTAGCTGCACCATAAGCTGCAGCTGCTCCTGCTGCATAAGGTGCTGCTTTTAGTGCAACTGTTTTAGCTGCTGCTTTTGTAGCTGCAGCTGCAGCTGTTTTAGCTGCTGGTGATGTAGCTAGCGTCAATGCTGTAGTAAGTCCTTCTTCAACAGATTCATTAGCTGATCTCCACGTACCACCTGCCGCTTTGTATTGTTTTGCTGCCCAACCATTTGCATAAGCACTAGGATACACGTCAAACTTTGCTTTAGCTTGAGCTTTTTTAGCTGCCCACAACTTTGGATTGTTTGGTACAGACTTTTCTTCTATGTATTCGTCGCTTATCATTTTCTTTAACTTTTTCATTTGGTCTAAGTGAGCTTGACTAGAACCCTTAAGTCCTTTAACAAGTTTCTGTAAACCTTTTTTATCCTTGTTATCTACTGCTTCCTTATGCATATTTAGTTTCCAATGAGCTAACTGTTTCTTTCCTTTACTACTATTTGGATTACTCCTTATAGCTTTTAATTCTGCTTTCGTGGCATCCTTTGGAATACCATGAGAGCTATATGGTTTGGTAGCTTTGCCACTTGGTTTGACTGATTCAGTCTTAACATTAATTGGCTTATTACCAGTTCCAGGTCTGTCTACGACAGGGTCCTTTCTTCTTTTTCTCATAGCACTGGTAGCTCTGTCTTTTTTACTCATGCTATGAGCTTTTTGTCTTGGCATGCACTTTGGCTTACCTTCACCAGGTTCACGAGCGCAATCCCCTTTAATCTTTCCATCAGTTCCAACTCTAACCCAATCACCCTTTGGATGAGTTTTACTAAACCAATTCTTTAGGCTCACTTCTTTTTCTTCCTGTGGCCTCTTTTTGGCTTATCTTCTTCAGGATTAATTACGGTCTTGCCTCTATGACCTGTAACTAGGTCAGTTTCTCTATCTCTGTCATGAACGTATCTGACATTAGGAGTTCTGACCTTTCCTTTCATAGTACCTCTGTTTCTGTTCCTGTTAAGTTGTTTGAGTACTGCTTTACTTGTTATTTCCCTTTCTACAGACTTCTTAGCTTCTGTATCTGGCATATAAGCTGCACCCATTCCTTCACCTATTGCTGGATCATCAACATTTCCAAACCTACCAAATTGATGAGATTTGTTTCTTTCACGCTTTCTAGCTTTGGATAATTTCTTTTCTAGGTCCTTACCAACTCTCTTGTTGAACCTTTCCCAACCTTTCCATCCGCCTTCTTTAATACTTTTAGTAAATTCTTCAATTTCTTCTTGTGCTAATTTATTAGCTGTAGCATACATTACTGACTTAGCGTCATCCTTACCATACTTCTTAATAAAGTAAGATGCTTTCTTCTTCATTCCTTTTACAATGTCTTCTGCTTTATCTTTCTCTGCTGTAGACATTTCAGCTATTAGCTTGTTAACAGCAGCAAAACCACCTTGTTGTGGTGTTTGCTTACCGTGTGGATTATTATATCCTTCTACAAATTCAACAAATAATGTATCTAAATCAAGATCAGCCTTTTGTGCTTTCTTATCTAAAGCTGTAAGAGCATCTACCATAACGTCTACCATTTCACTGACGCCATCGGATCCTCTTCTTATTGCTGCTTGTTTTTGTCTTGCCATTTGAGCAGTAAGTTGCTCTTTCTCAATGGCATGTTTGTCTTTGATCGATTCTTTTTCGTTCTTGTGCTTGCTTTTTAGTCGTTCGACTCTCGGATCTGTAGCTTCTCGTTGCTCAGCTGGAGATTGATCTCTAACTTCTTCTGATTGCCTTCCCTCGTCAATATCGGTCTGCCCTTCATAATAAAGCTCGGTGAGGAAACTTCCGAAACTATAATTGATGTAATCTTCTTTTTTTGTGTTTCTTGCTGCACGTAATCTTACCAGTTCTGCTTGCCTTACTTTAGGCAATAATCTTTTTGCCATTTTATTTATGAATGCTTGTTTAGCTACTAATCTTTTATCAATAGCCATCTTCTGTGAGGGAGATAATGATACATACTTCTCACCTTGCTTACCAGCAATTCTCTTTCTCATCCATGTTCTAGCTTTTCTTCTTGCACGTCTGACCAACATATCCATTGTTGCCATACGTTTCTTTTTAATCTTTTTAGCACGTTGGATTCTAAACTTAAGTCTTCTCATCTTTAGAGCTGCTCTTCTTCTTTGTAGAAGATTCATTACTCTTTCGTTGATTTGATCAAACTCTTGTTGTTCTTCTTGTGCTAGTGACTCCAACAATTCTTCTGTTAGTTCTTGTTCTAAGTCCCACTCTTCAAATGATTCTCTCATTTTACCATACATTTCTTTACCATGCTTCTGTAAAGACTTAGGAAGATTAGAGTGGAATGATTTGTAATCACCTTTCTTAGCATATTCTCTTTGTTTGGTTCCACTTGCACCAGTTACACCTTTAGCTTTTGGATCTCTTGCTCCAGCACTATGTACTGTAATGCTATCGAACTTATAATGATCTGGATGATTGTTATACTTGTGTAATGTTTTGTGGAATTCGTCTTTTCTATCATCTCCAGTAACAACGTGTAAATGCTTTACACCCTTTTGGTGCATCTTCTTAGCATATGATAGAAAGTTTGGATGTTCTTTACTTGATCCCTTAACCTTAACATTTGGATTCATTTTAGAAACGTATCCAGCTTTTGTCTTTTGATCTAAAGGATTCTTTTTCTTGTCTTGTGAATGAGATACTACTACACGAGCATACTTTGCTTTATGTTTCTTAGCAACATCTGCTACTTTATCAACGACAGCTTGGTGACCAGCATGAGGAGGATTCATTCTACCGAATGTAAACACACCTGTTGCTTCTTTTATCTCTTTCTTTTCTTTTATTGGAGGTCTAACTGTAATGATGTCTTTTAAACTTTTACTTCCTTTCTGAAGTTTAAGTTTTTCTCTACCTGCTGGTTTTTTTAAAGGTGCTGGTGGAGTGACTACAGTAGTCTGTCCTTGGTCTGAACCTGGTTTGATACCAGGCAATGGTTGATTATCAATTGGCATAGTGTTTCCCTTAGGCTTAACTTTGTTAATTAAATATCACTCTTTCGAGGCTCTATTGATATTTGCCGTATATATTTATAAAACTTTTTACTTTCTGTAGTCTGATTGCCACCCTTTTATTACGTCATCACT
>Ga0129351_1000989_pt1 | contig 11060 bp, 7 predicted proteins | sample CPBDNA_8_FD_94423 | JGI IMG/M metagenome (GOLD analysis project Ga0129351, IMG submission 94423) | Freshwater to marine salinity gradient microbial communities from Chesapeake Bay, USA - CPBay_Sum_27_0.2_DNA | ecosystem: Environmental > Aquatic > Marine > Coastal | place: USA: Chesapeake Bay... | reverse complement strand
CAATGGGCACAGTTATTATTACCTCCAGATGACGCAAAGTTCACATTTAATGGAACAGATTCTAATTCGGTTTATATACTAAACTTTAATCGTGCACGTATCCGCGAAAAAATTGATCCGGGCAACTTTGAACTTACATTAGCGCGTCTATCAGGTTCATTAGGTACATCATTTCCAAATAGTGCACATACAGGATCAAATGTACAAGTAGCTGGAGATAATTCTTATTTCCAAATCATTGACGATTCATCTATTGTCACTGGAGGAACTATTGATGATGGTAAGTTAGTGTATAACTTAATATCCGGTTCAATTGATAATGGAACTGAAGTATTTAACTCGTCTTCACCTGTTTATTATGGATTACTATATCCGCAGTATGGTGTAGCTGTATTGAATGCTGATAAATTAGATCTAGATTATTCGTCGGGAGGATTGAACTTCATGACAGTGACAGGATCTGGGGTCCAAGGTGATAATGCAATGAAAATGTTTACTAGTATTTCATCTTCAAATGATATGACACCTGCAGGACGTAATGGAGGTGTGCAATCTAGATCATCCGAGCAAGTTAAATCTACTTACTATTTTGTAAGAGTAAAGAACAGTGAATATAACTATTCCAACAACCCTTCATTTGTAACCGGCTCATTAGGAGAATTGTATTATAATTCATTTATACAAGAACCGCAAGTATACATTACAGGTATTGGTCTTTATAATGATAGACGTGAATTGTTAGCTGTAGCTAAATTATCACAGCCGTTGCTTAAGAATTACACGCGTGAAGCAAACATCATGATAAAATTAGATTTCTAAAGGATAATCCATGAAAAAGAAAAATATGAAAGAGTGGTCAGGAGGCCCTTCAATATCAAACCAAAATGAACTGATTAAGGTCATTGAAAAGCTGTATAAGAAAAGCAGTCCATTTCGTAAAAAAATAGATGCATGGCTTAAGGATGTAGGAGCGGGTGCTGGAGCAGCTCTTAGAGAAGATGAGGCTGCAGCAGAGCGCGAAATGGGATGGGATAACCAGACTCAAGAAACTGATTACGCTAAGCGTCAGCATGAAAGTGTTGATATGAATGAGAAACGTAAGTGGATGGAGAAAGCTAAAGAGGAGAGCGAAAAGGAGGGATCTACAGTCCATTTAAACTTTGACGGTAAGAACTATGAACTAAGTGATTGGTATGATAGTGACGAGACGATCGCTTCTTTCGATGACGGTAGGAGATTTAATGAATCTGTTAACGAATCCGGTAAAATTTCTTTAAAGAAGTTGGTAGTCAATGAAAATAGAGGATTGATTAAACATGCTGTACAGCGCGCATTAAAAGATTCGGGTTATAATCTAAAACAGTCAGATTTCAAATTTGGACTTAAAAAGGCTGCTACCGGCGGATATGAAGTATTTCTAAATGGAAGTACTTTAGGCTATGACGATAACCTCAAAGATATGGTGAAGAAATTCACTGATCGTATTCAATCTGATCCCGGAAAGTATTCATTAAACGAGCCTGTTAACGAATCAGGAAAAATTTCTTTAAAGAAGTTAGTAGTCAATGAAAATAGTAGCGGGGCAGATTTTGATATATATGATGATTTGGAAGACCTACTAGATATTGTTAAAAGATCTATCAAGTTGGCTGAAAAGACCCAATTCAGTGATAGAGAAGCAAAAATTATTTTAGATTTAGCAACATCAATTTATAATCAAACTAACGAATAAGTCGATCATGGAAGATAAAGATATTTTTATAGACCTATCTGAATATTATAGAACATTACAAGCACGAGCTAACAGATTAGAGCGTAATGCTTCATCCGGTGATACGTTACAAGATGTAACGTGTACATTTATCGAAGTACTGATATATGAAGATATCATCATTCCTGATCTGAAAAGGAATTTAAATGATCCAGATTTTGTAGAAACTGAAGAATATTTAGAATTCTGGAAGTCGAAGATTATTCAACTAATCCAAAGAAAAAAATCTGGATTATTGGAAGATGCATTTGATTTAGCAAAAGATGAAATCGGATATGATAATTCAGTACAATGGGCAATCGACCAAGAATTATCTGCATTAGATCAAATCAAGCGAGACCAAGAGCTTGCATACGGAGAATCCGGATTATCTCCTAAAGAAAGAGATATATACGGAGACCGCATGAATACAGTTAATGCTAACATTGAAAAGTATAAAGCATCTAAAGAATTTGAGACTCATGTCGATGCACTTAAAAAGAAGTGCGATAAGATTGTAAAAAATATCGAGGCAGAGATACAAGACCTCTAAAAACAGAAATGACAATTCATGCCGATAATACCATCAGTATTTCAGCCAGTAAGGTCTAATGATGTCCAGTCCCGCCCTTTCAAAGCATTTAAGACATATAATGTAGGATCGGCAGGTTTTACTACTGGCTCTGGCTATTTACGTCATGATGCTATATATCGAAGAGATACGCCGCATATTTTAGCTGACTCTGGACTCGGGGTCGATAGTCTTACATTTGCAGTTAACCCAGATGATAATACAAATGAACACGTTGCCTGGAATGCTATAGACCATCGTTATTATAGAAACTATGGTCCAGCATTTTCACATGACTTTATTGATATTGAATTACAAGAAAGAAACTTGTGGTATTCAGCATCTATATTTACAGCTCCATATGGCCAAGTAGGTGAAAGAATTAAGGCCGGCTCATGTACTATTACTTCATCACGACCAAATGGTATTATCACTAACATTACGTTAACTGATGATAATTATGGCAACTTGAGAGATGCTGTAATTAGTACTTCTAGTATGGCTTCATCTAGTAGAAATGTATTCTACATGTCATTCAATGATTTATTCCATGGATTCCGAGATTATGATTCGATTGGAGAATATTCGGGCAGGATTCGTTACGAACTAAATAATTCAGAACGGTATGCAGATCTCGGAAATGCTCCTATTCTAGTTAATCCTGGGATCGATGTATCTGGAATTGCTACTAGTAATTCATCTAGCGCAGGACTAAGTATACAGTTAACTGATGATGAATATATTCGTATACCGCATCACGAAACATTTGATAGGTTTAATAAGTGTGATGACTGGACAATATCATTTTGGCATTCATCTACTTCTAATCAGACTACATATAAAGATGTAATTTCAAAATATGCTATTAATAAGATTACATACGAAATCGGCCAGTCTGGAGTAATAGATACGAGAGATGTTGTATATGATAAGATACGTTGGGCAACTTCATCACGAGCGTTTAATAATACAGTAACGCCATTCGCGATAGGCGCGTCACGTGACGGAGAACGTACTAGGTTCTACTTCCACTCATCTAATGGTACTGACTCATTAACACTAGATAGTGGCCAGATTAATACTGATACAGGCTCTTGGCATCATATATCAATTCGTAACTCAGCTTCGATATGCGAAATATTTGTCGATGGAGTATCACAAGAAACGGGTACTTTGCCGGAAGGTATTGTATCAAATAAAGCAGATGTAATATTAGGATCTGCAGATGGCAAAACATATGGAATCGGCTTATCCGGGTATGATCAAGAGTTAGCTGAAATACGTATGTATGATTATGCATTAACTCAAGCAAATATTGATTCATTAGCAAATAGACATTACTTGTCCGGGTCATTCATGCAAACAAATGTTGCAGGAAACGTATTCTATCGTAATGGGCAGTTTGTAATATCATCACCATTACCTAAGTATAATGAACTTCTATATCCTTATACATTCTTCAATAACCATTTAGCTACAACAGCATCATGGGCAGTTCAGTATAGGGGTACACATACAATTTATGAAAATGAAGTACTAGTAAGAGTACCTGCAGACCAATTCAATGTAACAGTTAATCCATCTGCTACTTATCGTCCTATCACAGAAGGCGAGCCTTGCACGACAAATCAAACAAATTTACTTCCTGGCGAATTACGTAAGGCTTTATTTGTGTCCGGGACATTAGTTCCTTATATTACTAGTATCGGTTTGTATGACGACCAAGCTCGATTGTTAGCTGTAGCTAAATTAGCAACTCCTGTACAAAAGAGAAATGACGTTGATACAAATTTTATAATTAGATATGATTTCTGAATAAGTTGGGATTAGTAGTATATTTATATTAAAAGATATGGATTATACAAAAATTTACAACGATATTTGTACTCGGGGTCAGTCTAGGAAGTTACCGAAAGATATATATTCAGAAAAGCATCATATAATTCCCAAATGTATGGGCGGTCTAGATGATTTAGATAATATTACCATATTAACAGCTAGAGAACATTTCATTGCACATTCATTACTATGTAAAATATATCCTACTAACTATAAATTAGCACATGCATTGTATACAATGTCACACCAACAAAATGGATATCAGACAAGGTATATACCATCGGCACGGCAATATGCATATATACGAGAGAATTCAATTAAGTTAATGAAACAATACTGGAAAACTAATCCCAGGAAAAATGCCATGCGCGGTAAAAAGCTTAGTGAAGAAAGGAAAAGGAAGCTTAGCGAATATAATAAGAAAAATCCTACACGCCCGATGCTAGGTAAATCTCATACCGAAGAATCAAAAAAGAAAATGAGTATTTCTTGGCAGGAAAAAATTAAAAATGGCTGGACCCCAGGGCCTAGATCACAAGAAACAAAAGATAAAATTTCTAAACGATTAAAGGGCAGATCTAATTATTGGTTAAAAGGTAAGCCCGGTAAAAAGCATACCGAAGAAACTAAAAAGAAATTATCGAAAATGCGCCATGGTACTCAGACGCGTGGAGATAATCATGCGGCAATTAAAATTAAAGATTTAAGTACTGATATTATTTACAGCTGTAAACAGGATGCAAAAGAAGCATTAAATCTTACTCAATATATGTTAGCAAAATATATTAAGGAAGGTAAATTTAAGGAGATATGACATAATGGCAGGTTGGAGAATAAAATCAAAAAAACGTACTACTGCTCTTAAGGAAGGTTATCGTAGCGGATTTGAGTTAGAAGTAGCTAATTCATTAAATGAATCAAAGTCAAAGTTTGAATATGAAACTACTGTAATTGAATATACAGTACCTGAAAGAAAGAGTAAGTATACAGTAGACTTTACATTAGATAATGGTATATTAATAGAGACTAAAGGACGTTGGACGACGGAAGATCGTAAAAAGCATTTACTAATTAAAAAACAACATCCTGAGTTAGATATACGTATTGTATTCCAGTCAGCTAATACTAAGATACGTAAAGGCTCGAAGACTACATATGGAGATTGGTGTGACAAGCATGGCATCCTATGGGCGAATAAAGAAATACCAGCCGAATGGTTATCATGAAACTTTTTTCAAAAAAGTTACTCAAAGGCTTGATCTTTTGAAATATTTTTAATACATTCATATTAATTCATTGCTTATTAATAAGCATTTATGAAAGTTTATCTTGAATAAATCATTGTTATTATGATAATGTATTTTTCAGTATGAAATACGGTAAAAGATATTGATTACTGACAATGTAATATAGAAAGAGAGTGAGTAAGTACGCAGTAGTCAAAATACTAGAACAAGTACTAGGTACTGGAACTAAGAAATCAAAGGATAATGTTGCATTCCACTGTCCTTTCTGTAATCATCATAAGAAGAAGCTTGAGGTTAACATAGTATCTCAGTATTGGAATTGCTGGGTATGTAATACTAAAGGAAGAAAGATTCCTGTTTTATTACGTAAGTTAAATACTCAGCGCGAGTTAATATCTCGCATGGTAAAATTACTTGATGATGTCGAGTTTAAACCAAAGAAAACTACTACCGGCACAGATGTAGTACGTTTACCTCCCGAGTTCAAACCATTATGGGTACTAGATAAAAAGTCCCCGGAATACCGTAATGCAGTTTATTATCTTAAGACTAGGAATATAGGCATTCATGATATAATGCGATATAGGATTGGTTACTGTACTGAAGGTAGATATAGCGGTAAGATAATCATTCCTAGTTATGATGCGAATGGTAGTCTGAATTATTTTCAGTCTAGAGCGTATTATAAAGACGATCAAATGACGTATATCAATCCTCCATGTTCAAAAGATGTAGTAGGGTTTGAGCTGTTTATTAATTGGAATCTTCCAGTTGTATTAGTAGAAGGTGCAATGGATGCTATAGCAATAAAACGTAATGCAATTCCGTTATTCGGTAAGACTATTTCAAATACATTAAAACTCAGAATCGTCGAGAATGGTGTAAAAGAACTTTACATTTGCTTAGATGAAGATGCTAAGCGAGAAGCATTGAAGGTAGCTAAATACTTTCTATCAAATGGTATTAAAGTACGATTTGTATGGTTGACAGAATCAGACCCGTCAGCTTTGGGATTTGAAAAAATGATTGGTATATTAAATGATACTGAACTCCTTACGGAGGAGAATTTATTGGAGCAGCAAATTTTATGCGAGTTATAGATATTGGAATAGAAAAGATTGATCGTATATATCATATAAGCGACGTCCACGTACGGAATGTAAAACGACATACTGAATACAAACAAGTGTTCAAGCGCTTGTATTCTTACATTCGAAAAACAAAGACTGACGGCTCAGTAATATACCTAGCTGGAGATATTGTACATGCCAAGACGGATATGTCACCTGAGCTTGTAGATATTGTATCAGACTTTTTTAGGCAGTTGGCAGATTTGGCACCGACTATCTTAATAACAGGTAATCATGACTGTAACTTAAATAATAGTTACCGATTGGACGCCCTTAGTCCTATCGTCTCCAGCCTAAATCATCCGGACTTACACTATCTTAAAGACAATGGGGTATATAAGATATCCAACGTACACTTTAACGTTATGTCAATCTTCGATTTGCCGGCTGATTACATAAAAGCTTCAGATTTTGAGGGAGAATATAAGATTGCATTACACCATGGTGCTGTACATAATGCGGCAACTGACACCGGTATGGTACTTAGCAATACTCATGTTACAGTGGATATGTTTGAAGGCCATGATTTAACATTGCTAGGTGATATTCATAAAATGCAATTTTTGGATGATGCGGAGACTATTGCGTACGCAGGGAGTCTTATTCAGCAGAATCATGGCGAAGCTTTGGAACATGGTATTCTTGTATGGGACTTGAAAACTAGTACAAGCGAGTTTGTAGAAATTCCAAATGACTATGGATATTATACGCTACATGTAGATAATGGACATATCTTAAATAGGAATTTAAAGTTACCAAAGAAACCTAGACTAAGATTAAAAGTAAAAGATACTGATGCTGCTACAATTAAAACATTGATAGCAGATTTACGGACGACATATAAAGTCCAGGATATTGCAATACAGAAAGTTAGTGAGCTTACATCGACTGAATCTCATAAGAAAATCGGATTTAGTAATGTTCGTGATGTTGAGTGGCAGAATGATATTATCTCGGAATACTTGACAGTTGAATATGGCTTAGATAAAGATTTATTAGATGCGATACGTCATATTAATCGTACAGTCCATTCTAAGATTCCGGAGAAGATACTTACTCGTAACGTAACTTGGAATCCTCGTAAGTTTGAATTTTCTAACATGTTTAGTTATGGTGAAGGAAATGTAATCGACTTTACTGACTTTTACGGACTTTACGGATTGTTTGCTCCAAATGCAACTGGAAAATCTACACTGTTAGATTCATTAGCGTTCTGCTGTTTCGATCAGTGTAGTCGTACAAAGTATGCGAAGCATGTATTGAATAATAAGAAGACATCTTTCTATTGTAAATTTGAATTTGTATTAGGTAAGTATACATACTTTATTGAACGAAGAGGGACAAAGCAGAAAAATGGTCATGTCCCTGTTAAGGTAGATTTTTGGCGTATTGACGAACAGGGTAATACAGAATCACTTAACGGCGATCAACGTGATAGTACTAATAAAGTTATACAACAATACTTAGGTACGTATGATGATTTCATTTTAACGGCGTTATCATTACAAAATAACAATACTGGGTTTATTGATAAATCACAACGTCAACGTAAAGAATTGTTGTCGCAGTTTTTAGATATAGAAATTTTTGAACAGCAATATCAAATCGGAGGCGACGAGAGTAGAGAGACTGCTGCATTAATTAGAGAATATAAGAGACGAGACTTCAGTACCGATTTGAGTAATGCAAAGGCTGATATAAAAAAATACTCAGATATGTTTAAGCGTTTAAGCGCTACTAGAGATGAGCATATCAACCTTAAGGATTCGGTTAATGATCTAATGATGCGTGCATCTAGCGAGCTACGTCCTATCAATGAAAATATACAAGACCCGGAGGAGATAACAGAATCATTGAATTCATTAAATGAAAGTATTATAGATACCGAAGCTAAAATTGTTAATGCAGAACAACAGTTACGTGATGCTGAACTTTCTCTAGAGTCAAAGCGTGATGAATTATCTAATACTAATTATGATGAGATTGATTTATTGATTGCTGAAAAGTCATCTTTACAAGATCTTCTCACTGACTTAGGACGAGATCGGTATTCTATTATACATGAAATACAACATGCAGAGAAGATGGTATCGAAATTAGAGGTCCATCAATGGGATGAAGATTGCGAGTACTGTATGGCGAATCCGTGGTTACACGAAACTAAGACTGCAGCTGACCAATTACCTGATTTAATTGAGCGTAAGAATGGCATATCTAAAGATGTAGAAACGGCTGAAGCTCGTCTAGATGAAATCAATAATATCGGTCCGTCAGAAATGTTAACTGCAATACACAAGCTTGAAAAGGATGTTTTAAATATAGAACGTACTATTTCCGATCGTAAAGGTATATTGGAACGTAAACAATGGGAATTGTCTTCTCAAATAGCTACTCAGTCTGAGTTAATGCAGAAGTTAGAGATGGCAAAGGCATATGCAGAAGATTTGCAATTTAATAAAGAGAAAGAGGCTGAGATAGAAACCATGCGTTCAGAGATCGATGACTTAGATCATGAAATTCTAGAAATATCAGATCAGTTAATGGAGGTATCGGGTAAGCTAAAAATTGCAGAGAAGACAAAAGAAGATGCAGAAGCTAGCATACAGCGACTTAAAGATTTAGAAATTCAAAACAAGGGATATGAGTATTATCAAAAAGCTGTGTCTAGAAATGGAGTTCCGTATTATTTGATATCAAAAGCCCTTCCGGAAATTGAAGCAGAGATTAATAATATATTACTACAGATTGTAGACTTCTCTATCATACTTAAGACAGACGGCAAAAACATTAATGGGTATATAGTATATGATGAAGAGAATTTCTGGCCGCTAGAATTGACATCTGGAATGGAGAAATTTATTTCATCGCTAGCAATACGAACTTCCCTTATTAATATTTCAAGCTTGCCTAGACCCAATTTTATAGCTATTGATGAAGGTTTTGGAGTACTGGATTCAGATAACTTGAATTCTATGTTTATGTTGTTTGAATATATGAAGAATCAATTCGGGTTTATGTTATGTATTTCCCATATCGATGCAATGCGTGATATTGTAGATCAATTGATAGAAATCAAGAAAATCAATGGTTATTCTAAAATCGAGTTCACTTGATATTTATTTAAAAGGTGACAAAGAATGGCCTTGGGCTCATGGAATTTAGGTCAATTACGGAAGCGTGCTAGCTACGTAGGCCTTAAAGATTTTTCATATGAAGTTATTGATACTAGTCCATTATCTGATCAGATATTTAGTATACGAGACTTCCCCTCTGTACTTACAGCTGGAAAGAATTTATTTAAGATAAAGGCTAGTACAAATGTACTCGTTAAGAATTCTACAATCCATATTGAAGTATTAGACTCAAACGGTAATCCATTATATTATGAGCCTATCAAGTATATCGAGGCTGATGGGACTCGAGTTATAGCTATATATGTTTATGATGATGTACCGTATGGTATTGCAACTGTTTATGTAGCCGGCCGTGTACATACTAATCCATTTACAGGCCAACAATATACATGGTCAAATGATGTAAATTCAGATCAATATTTGAATCTACCAAATGCGCTTTGGTCTCATACACTGACAATTGCTCCGGAGAAACGTAACTCGTCAGAAATTATCTATACATCTAAGCCCGAAGTAACATTATCAGAAATACTTCAGCCATATAATCAACCACAAAATATTAATACGGTAGTAACGCAGAGTATCAGTAATGCAAAGTATACTATCAAGCCAATTCCATTAATGGAGACTCCTGTTAATACAGGCCAGGCATTTCAAGGGGATACATCATTATCAGGACTACCTACATTTAGAGGTAGTGTCATTGCACCGAAGCCTCAATCGCTGTCTGCTGCACTATCATATATCAATGCTTCATCTGATAATATATTAGCCGCAACTACGCCTAGATATGTTACTGCAGTTAATAAGTCTTTGTTTGAATCGACTAGCCCATTCTTTACTACTTCAATGTCTAGAGGCGATGTTATAACAATTACTAATCCATTAATACAAACAATTCGTTCCGGCGCTACATATTCTAGTAGTTTATTAATTCCAGATTCACAAAAATCTACAGAATCATCTTCGAGCTTCGGCACTGCAGTAAATTCACTGTCAGGTTCGTATAGATTTATAATTGACCGTATCATAAGCGATACTGAAGCAGAAGTCGTGTTATATGACGGATTTAAAAATTCAGCTGATAATTTAACTGGAGGGTGGTTTCAAGTGACGTTAGATGGAACACCGAAGCAAGTGATTAGGAATATTAGCTTATCAGGTGCGCCTGTGTGTAGTTTTACGGCTCCATATGTTATTAGTCAATCTGCTACAACACAATCATTCGCCGAAATTTCAGTATCTAATTTAGAGCCTGCAACCGGTGATGTATACAAGATAAAGACATTTTATAAGGCTGCCGGCCAATTCGGAGATTACATTGATGGCGGCGAAACTATACTAGAACGAGATGAGATATTAGAAGATAGTAGTTCGTTCTCATCCACT
>Ga0129351_1000985_pt1 | contig 11084 bp, 15 predicted proteins | sample CPBDNA_8_FD_94423 | JGI IMG/M metagenome (GOLD analysis project Ga0129351, IMG submission 94423) | Freshwater to marine salinity gradient microbial communities from Chesapeake Bay, USA - CPBay_Sum_27_0.2_DNA | ecosystem: Environmental > Aquatic > Marine > Coastal | place: USA: Chesapeake Bay... | reverse complement strand
TTCTCATTTCTTGAAAAAGCATTCCTTGATTATCCATAGACTTATCTAATGGTTCGTAAGGAGGTGCTCCTTCAGGCAGTGCCCAAGTAACATTATTATCATAAGTCAAAAGAAAGATACCTCTCAGTTCTTTTGAATTATTATCTTGTAGGATTTTCACTTTTTGGTTAACAGACTTTGCGTCTTTAACTTCTTTAATGATTTCTCCCAATCCTTTTTTAAAAGCCATAATTAAAACTCACTTATATTTTCTACTAAGTTATTTAGTCTTCTTTTTACAAAGTAGTTAAACAGATTACTCCTGTCGCCAGGGTCTTGATTAAACTGTTCAAGTACTTGTTCTTTTATCTCCGATGGTGTAAACGATAAATCAATCAGAGCTTCGTTACGTCTGTAACCAGCAGCCCACTCTTCATTATCTACATCCTGCTTTATCATTTCTAACTTAGTTTGTCTCATTGGTTTTTGTCTTTTACCTGAAACAAATGTATCGTCATCTGATATACAATTAGGAATACCATCCCCTCGATCTCCTTTGATGATATGTTCAAGCATATACCCATGAGGATCTTTATGCTTAATCATTCTCTTTCTAATTGGATCGTATTGACTTACATTAACAAACTTTTGTAATTGTATAAAGTCTTTATCTCCACTTAGAATTAGGATCTTCTCTGTTCCTTCACCAAGCTCTACACCAAACTCATGACAAAGAACGCCAATAACGTCATCTGCTTCTGAGGTATGTACTCTTACGTGTTTATAAGGAAAGAATTCTTTTAGTTCATCTCTAATCACATTCAAACAATCAAAAATGTTTGGCCAATCTAAACTTGACTCATCTCTGCTTTGTTTTCTATGTGCTTTGTAGTAAGGGTATAGTTTCTTTCTCCAGTTATTTGTATCATCGCAACAAATAACTATCTCGCCATACTTTTCTACAAACTTTTTTCTGTATCCACGAATACCATTAAGAACCATATGTCTTAATAAGTCTTCATCTACAATGTCCGTGCCACGAGAATGTAACTGAGCCATCAGATTACTAATCATGACTTGGTTTAAGTCAACTAAAATCATGTGTACACTATACACCAATCATTATATAAAGTCAACTACTGTTTATTCTGGTTCAGATAATAAACGTTGCCAAGTAACAGAAAAAAGCTCTGCATCTCTCTTGTTGACAACCTCTTGCGTTATCTTCTGTAGTGGATGATCATGGTTGCATGCTTTGAGTAAAGCTGATTTGATTGATTCGCATACCATGAGCAGGTGATCGTCTAAATCTTTAGAACGTAATTTAATTCCTCTTGCCTCGATCTCTTCAAACAATTGATACGTTAGCTCGATAGAAGTAGACAAAGCTAGTTCAGCCTGATACCTTTCGATATTCTTCTGTCTCTCTTCCTCACTAATTGGAAGATTATTATGATTTCCCATCTTTGGGAATTGAATTACATCACCCATGTAAGTATTTATCTACTTCTTCTTAGCCTCACGTGCCTTTTTCATTCTTTCTACAAAGGCAGCTTTTTGCTTAGCAGTCATAGGTTTTCTTTTTGACTTCTTCTTTGTTTTCTTTGATCTAGTACCTTCGACCATGATATGACCTTTGTCATTAAACTTCAAAGGTGGCATTCCATAAGCCTCACGTTCTTCATTTTCTTGTTCTGGACCCCATACGCACATCCAGTCATTATAGTAAACACCAAACTCACGTTTAGGTTTACCGTTCTCATAGTATGCCATTGCAATGCAATACTTTTGAACTCTCTTTTCCATATCTCCTCCAGCGAACATAGCTGTATAAGCTCCAGTTCTGAGATAATCCTCTAACTGTCTAATGTATCCGCTCCACGATTCTCTTCTTGCTAATGCTCCAGGAGTTCCAGCAACATGAGATCTGTGTTCAGCTTGCTTGTGAGTCTTTGCCTCTTTAATCCAAGCACGAACATTCTTCATACTGAAGTCGTGGTCTTCAGGTAACGCAACAACAGCAGCACAATACTGTTTGTACTGTGGAGGATTTTTAGCATACCTCGCTTCTCGTGCAGCTGCTAGTCTATCAGTCGCTGCTTTCTTCTGTTTTGCGTTCATATAAAGTTTCCAATATGTGCATCTGTCTAAGAGTACCACCACTATAACCAGCTGTAAGGTCTCCTAGCTTATCATGATGCACTAATGTATTTTTGCCTGGATAGTAACATTGAGTTACAGGAGCATTCTGTAAACCTAAGTCTCCTCTAATGAGTCTATTCAAGTCATTTCCTTGACCAAGCAAGTTTCTACTATGTATGGTTGGCCATACTACTGCTTTCCTTTTTTCCAAGCCCATTTGTTCTAATAATTGTTTTTCTAACTTGCCGTTGTGTCTTTGTTTCATTGATTTATATTCACCAATTGCTGTCCACAACTCTGCCATTGGTCCTGCATCAATTCTATCTTTTAACTTTAACCACTTCTTCATACAATACTTTGCAAAGTGTGGAGATAGTGTTGCACATTCCATAGCAATACCAGGACACCATAAATCACTTTGTGGTATAAAGTCAACAAGGTCCATTAATTTTTTAGGATTAGTTACATAAGCATCGTGTTCAAGAATTATAACTCTCTCGTCTGTTTCTGCAATATGTTTCCACCAATGGAACATAGAAGTTAGACAAGATTTTTCTGTAGGAGTAATTTCATGTCTGTTCTTTTTATACTTACCTGCACTACTATATCTGCCCCAGTTAATTTTAAAGGGAGCACTATCTAAAGTGTCAGGGGTATAACATTGAAATCTTTCTACTTCAACGTTCTTTACATCCTTCCATGTATCTAATGCAATCTTACTATACGCGACCGATATAGGATTGTTGAGATCACAAATCATTACTGCTCTATACATAATTCACCATTATACTTGTTTACTAATTAAAAGTCAATATACAAAATATCTATATTTTTTTTTATTTAGCGTTGACTTTTATTATTTAGATCTGTATACTCCGTATCTGTGAGACGGGCAGGAATAAAGGGGCTCCATATAAACACCAAATTAAAAAAAAGTTGTACCCCCCTGTTGACTTTAAATCAACTTCTTAGTATAATGGGCGTATATTTTGATAAAGGAGAAGAAATATGGCACATATGGTAGAAACGATGGCTTACGCAGGGGAACTTCCTTGGCATGGGCTTGGTACTAAAGTGGATGAGAATATCGGAGTTGACGGTATGCTCAAAGAAGCTGGTTTAGATTGGAGAGTCGCTAAGATTCCTTCATTTGCTAATTTCAATGGCAAAGAAATCTATTCTGGTCATGATATGTTGGTAAGGGAGTCTGATGGACAACCTTTAGACATGGTAAAACAGAACTGGGTTCCAGTTCAAAACGCTGACGCTTTTGAGTTCTTTAGAGAGTTCGTAGAAGCTGGCGATATGGAGATGCACACAGCTGGATCTCTTCAAGACGGTAAAAGAGTTTGGTGCTTGGCAAAAGTAAAAGACGACTTTACTATTAATGGTAAGGACTTAGTAGAATCATATCTACTATTGACTAACCCGCATATGTATGGACGAGCAGTTGATATTAGGTTTACTCCTATTAGAGTTGTTTGTAATAATACATTAACACTTTCTTTGGCTCAGAAAGGAGACTATCAGATCTCATTGAACCATAAGAAAGCATTTGATGCTCAAGAAGCTAAAGAGCTTTTAGGAATCGCTAAAGGTAAAATGGAAACATACAAAGATATGGCTTCATTCTTATCTTCTAAGAGATATACTAATGATCAATTACAAGCATACTTTGCTACAGTGTTCCCTAACCAGAACCCTAAGCTAAGAGGTGTAGGTTTTGATCCTAAGTCAAGAGAAGACTTTGATAAGTATGCATCTAAGAATGCTAAAACAGCAATGGAAGTTGTAAAGACTCAGCCTGGTGCTAACTTTGCAGAAGGTTCATACTGGCAAGCATTCAATGCGGTCACTTTTATGACTGATCACGTTCTTGGAAGAGAGAACGATACAAGACTAGCTTCTAGCTGGTACGGTGTTAACAAGAATAAGAAAGTTAATGCTTTAGAGACTGCTCTGGAATTTGCAAACGCTGCATAGTCCAGTCTGGAGCCTTCGGGCTAGCTCTATAAATAGTGGGGGTCTTTTGACCCTCACACTTTTTTGGTTTTTATGTATTATAAAGTAGATAAAATTTTAAGCAAACAACACATAGATCAATTGATCAGAGTGTTTCATTCATTACCTGCTGAGCTTGCTCACCAGGATTATAATTTGTTCGATGTTGACAAAAGACATCCTACAAAAGAACAAACATACAGCAATGGTTTTGATGTTATAGATAATTATGCAAGCGAACATGAAAAGACATTTAGACATTACTTTTTAAATTACACAGAAGAATCATTTACAAAATTTCATACAGACAATGACGATGCAGTTGGATTAACTATTGTAACATTTTTAGAAGCAAGTGAAGATTTGATTGGCGGTGAGGCGTTAGTTATGTTACCGTATACTAAACGTGCAAGACCAGCCAATAAATATAGAAAAGGTTCAGTAGCGCTAGACGAAAAATGTATACCTAAAGTGGTAAGAATGGAAGTTGGTGATTCATTAATTTATGACAAAAGTCTTATGCATGGTGTAGGACAAGTTGAACAAGGAAATAGATTAGTTCTAATTAGTTGGTATGGAAACAGACTTTGATACATTAAAAGGTACGACTCTTTATGATGAACTTCTTGAAGGATGGCATCAAGGATTCAAAATATTTCGTCAAGTAGTTGAAACTAACAATCATCACACAGCACTTAATGTTGCTGATGCTTTTTACTATGCAAAGAAAAGAAAGTACTTAACTAAAAATGATGAAACAAATTACAACAATAGATGGTTACAGTTTACAGGAGACTTTCATCCAGACACTCAAAAGATAGCAGACTATTTTAAAAAGAGATACAAGTTTCGTCAGCAGCATATATATGCTAACTGGAAACAGAATGGTTTCAACTTTGGAAGACATAAAGATACGATGGATGTTTTGATATATCAATTATGGGGAAAGGTTGGTTATTGGGTTGAAAGTCCATATGGTGATGAGGCTCATATTTCATATGTTTTGGCGCCAGGTGATGCAATATACATAAGGGCTGGAACATATCATACGCCAGTTATACATGAACAACGCATGACTTTGTCATTTAGTTGGAAATAAATAGTTGACCTTATATGAAAATCTGTATATAATAGCACAATACAGAATCGCCACACAGTCTGGTATGTGTGGCCGCGGAAAGACAGTCGAGAGCGGGGGATTGTCGGATGTAGCAGCGAGGGTACAAACGAGGGGCTAGCACATCACCTATTATTATGGACAAAGCAAAGATAGCAGAATATTATACTAGAAAACATGCAACTGATCTAAAGTTTTCAAACGGTACCGCACTACTTAAACACATACCTGAAATAGTACAAATCTATAAAGAACATCATTGCAAATCAATTCTTGATTATGGGTGCGGTAAAGCAGTATGGTGGTTCAGCGAACTTTTTAAACCAGTCTTTAATAGTGAACCTAAAGTAAAATTGTATGATCCATACGTCCCAGAATATTCAAAACTTGAAGGCGGAACATATGATATGGTTATATGTACAGATGTAATGGAACATATACCAGAAGATGAAGTACAGGATGTAATCAATAAATTATTTGAACTAACAACAAGAGTTTTATTTGTAAACATAAGTACGGTTCCTGCTAGAAAAAGATTTCCGGATGGTACTAATATACACATTACAATTAAAACAGAAAAAGAATGGACAGACATGTTTCACAAAACTAGAATTAAGTTAGAAAAACAAAACAAAACAAACTACAGAGTCGTATTAAGATTCGATGATCAAGTAGGAAAAAGATAATGCCAAACAATCCACATACACCATTTAGATTAGACCATCCATTACAAGACTACACTGAGCATAGTATAAGAGATAACTTTGATCCATTGATTATTAATTGGAAAGGCAAGATTGGTTATGGTGATATTATTAGTCCAATATCATATGCTTATAATATGGCAGAAAAAAATAGTACCGATGTTATTTTAAAGTTTCATTGGAAAGATCCAGAACCTCAAAAATACAAAGAAAAAGATTCGGAAACTATTCAGCAATGGATAGAAAAAACAAACAACATTATTACTAAACCTCCTTTCTGGGATGTTAAAGTAGAACACGTTTACGATAGTGCATTAGGTTATAATCATGATAACTATGATGCAAAAGATATGGAGCTCCATAATCTCAGATTTACACAATATGGTATGAATGATGCAGATAATGCATTCTTAACATATAATAAAATTTGCATGGTCACGAGTATAAAACATAAACAACAATTAGTTGATTATGATAAAGGTAAAGCATGGAAGGACCCCCTCGCACAGACTCCTTCTGGTATGGCTTGGCCAAGAGTAGGTGACCTGATTAAGAAACGTGGCTGGGATCCACGCCACGTTCACTATGAAACACCAATGCAGAAATGTATTGATATTATGTTACAATCAAGATGTGTAATTGGTTATCATGGAGCTCATATGTGGATCGCAAGGATGCTCGGAATGCCAATGATAATTTTTAGTAAAGGAAAGATTACTAAAAAGGCATTTCCTTGGGCAATGGTTTTTGAATACTGGAGTGACTTTCACCCAGAACTAATAGAGGAGTATGTACAACAAAGCATACAAAAAAGAGAGGAGATAAGAAGTGAATACAAATACTGGCTCACTGAACCGAATTTTCATAGGTTACGACAAGAGAGAAGTTAGAGCATACGATGTATGCAAAGAGAGTTTAAGATATACTACACTATCAGTGCATAAGCTGTTTAGTGAAGACATAGAAGAATACAATAGAGATTGGGGAGAAGTTCAATCTACTGATTTTACATTTACAAGATTTATGGTGCCATACCTTTCTGATTATAAAGGTTGGTCTTTCTTTGTTGATTGTGATTTCCTTTTCTTGGCAGATCCTGCTCAGCTAATACCTACATTTGATAGCAGCAAAGCAGTATATTGTTGTCAACATCCAGGATACATTCCTAACAGTCAAATAAAAATGGACGGCATTCCACAACACAGAGCATTTAGAAAGAACTGGGCTAGCTTTATTGCATTTAATAATGCTCATCCTTCTAATGCTATACTAACACCAGAGTATGTAAACAATCACAGACCAGGATTAGACTTCCATCAACTAAGATGGTTAAAAGATGAAGAGATTGGATCAATACCATTAGAATGGAACTGTTTAGATGACTACTATCATTTAGAATTTCCTAAAGCAATACATTACACAGACGGAGGTCCGTGGTTCGATGATTATCAAGATACGTTCTATGGAGACAAATGGAAAGCAGCAGAACACAATTTAATTATGAGAAGAGAATGGGAAGATGAGAGCTAAGTTTCTTAACGATGTGACTATTATTATGACCTGGTATGGTCAGGAGAATCATTTGTTTAATCAAATGCAATTCTATAATAGTATGATGCAAAAGTATCCAAAACTAACTCCAAGACTAATTGTTATTAATGATGGTCATGAGAAAGGTAGAGATTATTTTAGAGAAGTTATAAAAGTACATAGAGATAGATTTGATCTTACTGGAATTGATGTCATGGAAGATGTTGGCTTCAATTCTCATACTTGCAGAAACATTGGTGTAAAGAATTGTAAAACAGACTGGATGCTATTAATGGACGTTGATTGTTTTGAGTCTCCAGGAATGTACAAACATTTAAGATTCTTTAAAAACCTTAATCCCAATATGTGGTATGCACCTAAAGCAGATATGGAAATGCCAGAAGCAATGGGCGGATATGAATTATTAGATCCAAAAGGAATAATTAAATACAAGACACATCCTAATACATGGATAATGACTAAAGAATGTTTTTGGTCAACAGGCGGATATGATATAGAATTTCAAGGTGTAAGGCACGGAGATGCTGAGTTCTTTACTGGCATTGGTAGACCTGGAGTGAAGGAGTGGGACTATGACCTGCTTTCTGATGACGATGATAAGAGAATGATAGTTAAGGTTCCAAGAAGAGATCCGTTCTATATAAGACAGGAGTCCAGAAAGCAAAAACAAGCGTCACCAATAATTAACTTTGTAAGAGTTAAGAATCAGGACCCATATAAGAAATATAGAAAAAGAATAAGCAACGTTAAGTGGGAGTATGTATGAGCCAAATAGAATTACCTGTATTAAGTTCATCTCAATTTGCTAAGACTATTCAAGAGATTGTTGATGAATCAAAAGGTACAATTACACACCTTGAGGCCGTACAAGATTTTTTAGAAATGAACGAAGATGTAGAGCCAGAAACGATAGCATCATTAATCCAAAGAAATCAAAAGTTAAAAGCAATATTGTATGAAGATGCAGAAAAGGTAAATCTGGTAAAGGAAAAAGAAAGTCGATTACCAGTATGAGATATAAACAGGAAGATGTAGATTGTATCTTAGCATTTAGTGGAGGCATGGATGCTACAGCAGTTCTTCAATATCTTTTAGACAATGGAAGAAAACCTTACATCTTTAAACACCAGCACGAATCTAATCCTGCTATAAACAGACTAGTTCAAACAGCAGCTGATGCTGTAATGAAATACTATGACGTTAAAGTAGTTAATTGGCAAGCATCAGTTATTGCTAATGATAAAGGATGGCCAGACAGAGCAAGAACAAATGCACATTATGAGAAAGCAGGATTAAGTCCACCATCATTAGTTAGATGGTCTACACAAGCAATGTTTGCAAATTACAATATGCCATGGATATCAGAAATCTACTGGGGCATGTGTTACGGAGGTTTTCTTAGAAGAGGTGACGGTGGAGGTGATAAGCTATTTAATTACGTAGATGGTAAGTTAACAAGAATAGCCCCATATAAAGGACCAATGGACAAAAGTAATTATGATGATAGACATAGACAATTATTCAATGGATATCTAGAATGGCTTGGACATGCTAAGATAGAAAGTAATTATATTGCAGCTTTAGGACATTATAGTAAATTAGAATTGTATAAGATGTTGCCTAATAATATAAAAGATAGTATGGTAACATGTATCAAGTATGGTGCAACAAAATATACTAAACAATGTGGAGAATGTCATAAGTGCAAGGACTTAATACAAATAAGACGAGCTTACGCGGAAGGATTATAGCAGTGGACCCATATGAATGTTATGTAAAGTACTTGGCTATGAAGAGTCATTTTAGTGATATGAACTACGACTTCTTTAAGTACAATGGTAAGGTCAAGGCATGGCGTTCTACATTTGATGTTAGAAAAGACAAATACTTTTTTTATAAACTAAGCAAGAAGAAAGATCCAATCGAATACTTACTTGCTAACTTTATAAGAAGTGATGATTTTTACATAGGTGATATCCGGGAAGACAAAGCTGATGCAGCTTACCTCGAATATAAAAAGAGGAAAGAGTCATTAGGTTATGTTTTTAAGAATGATCTAAGTAAGATGAAAGAGGACTTCAATGATAATATTGTCGTACCTCAAAATGAACACCCTTATCTATTAAGGTTATACATGCGTGGAGATATTTGCATTGAAACGTTGACTTTAATTAATAAATGTGTTAAAATGTTCGAATATTGGGATAAGGAATTACATGATGATATTATGTGGCCTGATATCAAATTGAAGGCTATAAAATTTGATCCTTTTCTCAATGTTGACATAAATAAGTATAGGGAGATAATTCTCTCTACTTTTAATAAAACGTAATACTACGCATACATCGCAATACAGGAGGAATATATGGTAGATTCATTTGGCGCACTCAAGCGCAATAAGGCAGATAGCTTCGACAAGTTAACTGCATCTCTTAATAAACTAAACCAAAAATCATCAGGACCAGGACCAGACGATAGATTCTGGAAGCCAGAAGTAGATAAGGCTGGTAACGGTTACGCTGTGATTAGGTTTTTGCCTGAAACTGAAGGAGAAGATGTCCCATTCGTAAGAATCTGGGATCATGGTTTCCAAGGTCCAGGAGGTTGGTATATTGAAAACTCTTTGACTACACTTGGTCAAAAAGATCCAGTATCTGAATATAACTCAATGTTATGGAACTCAGGTATTGAGTCTAACAAAGATAAAGCTAGAAAGCAAAAGCGTAGACTTTCTTTCATCAGCAATATCTATGTTGTTAAAGATCCATCTAACCCAGAAAACGAAGGAAAAGTATTCCTTTACAAGTATGGTAAGAAAATCTTTGACAAGTTGAACGAGGCTATGAATCCTCAGTTCGAAGATGAGACACCTGTAAACCCATTTGATCTTTGGGAAGGTGCTGACTTCAAATTGAAGATTAGAAATGTTGAAGGCTACAGAAACTATGATAAGTCTGAGCTAGATGCATCAGCTCCTTTGTTTGACGAAGACGAAGAGTTAGAAGCAGTATGGAAATCTCAACACTCATTAGTTGAGTTTACTAATCCAACTAACTTTAAAACTTATGAAGAGCTACAAACCAAGTTAAACAGAGTACTTGGTCTAGATGGTCAGCAAGCATCTTCTACAGCAGAAGATAGCTTCCAATCAGAACCACCAGCAGAAATCCCTGAAGCAGCACCAGCAGTTCAACCAGAACTAGCTGCAGCCTCAGATGATGAGTCGCTGGATTTCTTTAAGAAGTTAGCCGAAGATTAATTCGGATTGAATACAAACCCTCGACCGGCGTTAGGTGATCTATCTCCGGTTGAGACGTTTGTTACACTTGTTGATGTTTGATTTTGAATGTTAGTTGCTGTTGATGCACTAACTGTTGTTGTATCTCCGCTGCCACTTGCAGCATCTGTTTGTTCTTCACCTAGGTCTAAAGTATCATCTGCTAAGTCTTGACCTACAGTAATTGATTCGTCTGCTTCAAATGCAGCACCGATGTTACTCATATCAACACCGCCACCAGTATCTTCAATTCCTTCTAACGTGGCACCAACTAATCCCATTATCTTAGATTGAGCAGTTTCACCAAACATTT
>Ga0129351_1000983_pt1 | contig 11095 bp, 15 predicted proteins | sample CPBDNA_8_FD_94423 | JGI IMG/M metagenome (GOLD analysis project Ga0129351, IMG submission 94423) | Freshwater to marine salinity gradient microbial communities from Chesapeake Bay, USA - CPBay_Sum_27_0.2_DNA | ecosystem: Environmental > Aquatic > Marine > Coastal | place: USA: Chesapeake Bay... | reverse complement strand
GGGAGAACATAAATCAAAAGGTCGCGAATACATTCACCGTGGTATTTCCACTAAGAAGTTCAAACGCACCTTCAGGCTGTCTGAGCATGTAAAAGTGCACGGAGCAGATCTTAAAGACGGCGTATTGTCAATTGATTTGAAATATGAAGTCCCAGAAGAAATGCGTCCTCGTAAAATCGAAATTGGTCATTACGAGGAAATAACAAATGACACAGACACTAAAGAGCTTCTTACTGAAGCTAATTAACAGTTATCAGATAGCTAAAGCAGTTAAAGAAACAGAAAACGAATTGCGTAAGCTAACTGATAAAGAATTGAACGATATTGGTATTAGCAGAGGCGATATCTATTCTATTGCTAGACAAGATATTGATATGAAAAAATCACATCTTATCGCTCCTTTTAACCCTAACCTAAAAGGATTTGTCTAATGGCTTTCTTAGTAGATACAGTCACAATCGATCATCGTTCGACATTCCGTAAGATCTGGGACCGCTTCATGGTTCATTGCGAGATCGTCGGATATAGCAGAGCAGCAGCCACTTTAGCAGCTCATGGTATGCATGAAGAAGCTAAAGAACTTATGATGCAAGTTGCAAAGCTGAAACGCTAATAGAAGAGTCTTAGCAGAGGGGCTGTAATGGCCCCTTAGATCACACACATAGACACAGGAGAATATTATGTCTAATCCTTATCAAATCCGTACTGACATCCTAGCAATGGCAAAGAACATGATGGATAAACAGTACGACACTCAAATGCAGATCGCACAGACTATGTTTGAGGCTAATAAAGAAAACATGGAACTAGCTACCGAAGCATGGAACAAATACATTCCTAAAATGTATACCATGGAAGAGGTAATGGAAAAAGCTAACGAGATGTATTCTTTTGTTTCAGAGAAAAAATGATAACATACTTTGATGAATTTCCACATGATGTAAAATCTATTGGGCTGAGTCTTTCTGGTGGGACAGACTCAGCTCTTGCTTTTTATTGGCTGCTAAAAACATTATCAGAAAGGGGCCAACAAACCAAGGTCTATGCGATGCATGGATATGATACTCATAGAAAAGTTGCTAGAAGTTATGAAGCGGCTGACAGAGTGTATGACTGGATTACAAGTCAATTTAACATTGACGTACCACCTCTATTTACATTTGCATACAATAAAAATAAACCTGTAGGTAAATACGAATACCATTATCCAAACGTGTTATATCTACAAAGAAAGTACAACATTGTAGATAATATAATGGGTGACACGTTAGACATGCCAGATGATGATCGCCCCACTTTTGATACACATCCAGACGACCCTTACAAACAACAAAATAAGCAAGAACTTATTGACATGGCAAAAAAGCACCCTCTTAGAGCTCCATTTGCTACTGTTAATAAAAAGTTTATTGCTGCTCAGTATAAAAAATTTAACCTAAATTATCTTTCAACACTTACCGTAAGTTGTACAGGAGATGACATAAAACCATGTAAACAATGTTGGTGGTGTCGAGAACGTAAGTGGGCTTTTGGAACATATGATGGTGGTGTTGACTAAATAGAATAACTAGCATATAATATAAGCTCGTGTAAGTTAGGAGGATTTATGAACTTTTACACTAGCGTTAGCCGATATGGCAACAACATTCTCTATAGAGGATTTGAAGATGGTAAGCGTATCAATAAGAAGATACCATATATGCCAACACTGTTTGTTCCAACAGATAAAGAGACTGGCTGGAACAACTTACAAAATCAACCTGTTCAACCCATTACATTTGACACCATGCGAGATGCTGGTGACTTCATAAAGAAGTATGATGGTGTAGACAACTTTCCCATATACGGAACTACCAACTACGTTAATCAATTTGTTACCGATCGCTTTCCAAACGAGATTAAGTTTGATCGTGAGAAGATTAATGTAACTTCTATAGATATTGAGGTACACTCTGAAGATGGCTTTCCGTTTGTAGCTAATGCTGCTCATCCTGTGACAGCTATCACGATGAAGAGTAACCAATCAGATACCTATTACGTATGGGGGCTAAAAGATTATGACCCAGACAAATGTCCCATTGAGGGAGTTGAAGCAATCCATTACAAGAAGTGTAAAGACGAAATCGATCTTCTATTGGATTGGTTATCGTGGTGGCATGATCCTCGCTATTGTCCCGACGTGGTTACTGGTTGGAATACTCGTCTATTTGATTTTCCATATCTTATCAATCGTGTAAAGAATATCATTGGTGGAGACGTCTACAAGAAGTTCTCTCCGTGGGGTGTAGTAAATCAACGTGAGATTGTTATTGCAGGTCGTCCTAACATTGCATATGAGATGGCTGGTATCGAACAGCTAGACTACTACGATCTGTTTCGTAAGTTTGGATATGCATATGGTCAGTTAGAATCATACAAACTAGACCATGTTGCATATATTGTTCTTGGTGATAAGAAGCTATCCTATGAAGAAGTAGGTAACCTACAGAATCTATACAAGCAAGACCATCAGCTGTATATTGACTATAACATCAAAGACGTTCAGCTCATTGATCGACTAGAAGAGAAGATGGGTCTGATTACTCTTGCTATGACTATGGCATACAGAGGTGGTGTTAACTACTCAGAGACATTTGGTACGACATCTATCTGGGATTCTATCATCTATCGTCTGCTGTATAAAGAACAGGTAGCAGTTCCACCCAAGAAAGCTCAGATCAAAGAAAAGTATCCTGGAGCATATGTTAAAGATCCTATGACTGGTATGCATAACTGGGTATGTTCTTTTGACTTGAACTCACTATATCCAAACATTATTGTTCAGTACAATATGTCACCTGAGACTATCGTTGATGGAGCTATTCCTGGTATCAATGTTGATTCACTGCTCAGTGGAGCTGACTACATCCAGGAAGATGATTATGCTGTATCTGCTACTGGTCTACAGTTCCGTAAAGATCAGCAAGGAGTGATTCCTAAGATCATTAAGCAGTACTATGATGAGCGTCGAACAGTCAAGAATCGTATGCTAGAAGCTCAGCAAGAGTTCCAAACAGCTCCTACCAAGAAACTAGAGAACGAGATTGTTACTTGCGAGAACAATCAGATGGCCATCAAGATTCTTATGAATAGCTTGTATGGAGCTCTGGGTAATAACTTCTTCAGGTACTTTGATCGTCGTATGGCAGAAGCTATTACAACATCTGGTCAGCTATCGATCAAGTGGGCTGAACGTGCTATCAACGAAGAGATGAATAAACTATTGGAGACAGACGATGACTACGTTATTGCTATTGATACTGACTCTCTGTATGTTAATATGGATCCTCTAGTCAAGAAGTTTGCACCTAAGAACCCAGTCGACTTCTTGAACAAGATCTGTGCAGAACACTTTGAAGATATCTTATCCAGTGCATATGCAGACCTTGCTCATAATATGAATGCATATGAGAATCGTATGGAGATGTCACGTGAGGTTATTGCTGATCGTGCTGTGTGGATTGCCAAGAAGCGTTACTTCATGCAGGTGCACGATAACGAGGGTGTTCGTTATGCTGAACCTAAGTTGAAGGTTATGGGTGTTGAGGCTGTCAAGTCATCTACTCCTCAGGTCTGTCGGGATAAGTTCAAGAAGATCTTCAACATCATTCTAAATGAGGGTGAGAAGGCCACACAAGACTTCATTAAAGAGTTCAAGCGTGAGTTCAAAGCTCTGCAACCAGAAGATGTATCATTCCCACGAGGGATCTCAGATATTGATAAGTGGGGCGATCGTAAGGACATTTATAAGAAGGCATGTCCTATTCACGTACGTGGTGCATTACTATACAACTACCATGTTGAGAAGAACAAGATCGGTAACAAATATGAGACTGTTAAGAATGGCGAGAAGATCAAGTTCTGCTATCTGAAGACTCCTAATCCTATCAAAGAGAATGTTATATCATATTCGTTAAACTTACCTAAGGAATTAGACCTACATAGGTTTATCGATTATGATAAGATGTACGAGAAATCCTTTGTAGAACCTGTACGTAATATTCTCGATGAGATTGGTTGGGAGGTAGAGCCAACAGCAACCCTAGAGGAGTTTTTTGGATGATTATTCCACATAGGAAAGCATTTTTAGGTATGAAAAGAAGTTTTGGAGGTTCATTACCTAGATCTCAAGATATAGCAGATATGTTTACATATTTAGAAGAAAATTATAATCCTTCTAATATTTTAGAATTTGGATTTAACGCTGGACATTCTGCAACGTGGTTTTTGAGAACATTTAATTCCGCCAAAATTATATCATTCGATCCTAAAGAAGCAACTATCGACAATAAAAAAATACATATGCTTTTTGAAAAAAAATACAAACCCCGGTTTAAATTTTATGCCAGTTTTTCTGCCGCAGCCAGAACAAAATGTGAGGATATAAAAATCGATATGGTTTTTATAGATGGCGGCCATACATTTGGAGCAGTTTACGATGATATTGAAACTGCTCTTATGTTGAAGATTCCTGTAATACTAATTGATAACATGGAGCTAGAACCCCAACAAAAAGCAGTTAGTAAGTTTGAATCAAATTTACAGTTGATTAAATCATTTCCTTATTATACAATTAATAATGATTACTTAAAACATGAAAGATTTGTGAACCTATATCATGTACTCAATTACGATATTCAAGAGCCCTAGATGGTGGGATAAACAACAACGGTTTGTATATGATAACAAGACTCATCGTCGTATGGACTTTGATTCTTGGGATCGCTTTAGTAATTTTTTACGTAAACTTAGTGAGAGGCCTTTAGATGGTAAACAAGATGCTGAACTTATTTCGCCGGCTATATTTAAACCTGATACTACTAGAAAGAACGACAATGTCATTGCTTGGGCTGGTTGGGCTGCTGTTGATGTTGATGACATTGAAATTGATGGAGACATAGAGAATGAACTTCGCAACCGTTTTGGTCATTGGACCTACATTTGTTACTCTACTGCTAGCAGTACCACTGCTGTTCCTAAGTTTCGTTTGGTTTTTCAACTTAGCAGTGCAGTTACGCAAGACCGCATCAGACACTTCTGGTATGCGCTCAACTCGGAGTTGGATGACATCGGAGATAAACAGACTAAGGATTTTGCTCGGATGTACTATATCCCTGCAAGCTATTCTAATGCTAATAATTTTTTCTTCACTAACAACGCTGAGCCTCTTGATGTCGATTATGTACTAGCTCGTTGGCCATATGATAGTAAACGTGATGCAAAGGACTTTATGGATAGATTACCTCCTGCATGGCGTGAGCAGATTATAGAGTATAGAAAAGGAAAGCTAGATAATACATCATATGCTTGGAGTGGATATCAAGACTGTCCATTCTGGCCAAAGAAACTGGCAGTAGAGTATATGACAATCTCATCTTCTGGTTGGTATCGTCAGATGTATCGAATCATGATTGCTATAGCTGGTAAGGCTGTTGAAAGAGGATATCCGATAACAGCAACACAGATAGTAGAACTATGCAGACAATTTGATCTTGAGACAGGTAACTGGTATGAGAATCGTCCTATGGAAGTTGAAGCTAATAATGCTTTAGAGTATGCTTATAAACATGGAGTGATAAACTGAAAAGTATTAATTTAGATATATCACACAAGTGTACACTACAATGTTCAAGATGTCCAAGAGTGTTATATGATAGAGTTCCTGGTCATGATATGACTTTGGATGAATATAAAAAAATCATATCGTATTTCGATAATATAAATTTTTGTGGCAATGTTTCTGATCCTGTTATGAATCCAAACCTCATAGAATTTCTTAGAATAAATTATAGATTAGGTATTTCATGTCAAGTTCATAACGCCGCAACAGGTAAAAAAATATCTTGGTACAAAAAAGCTTTTGCATCTAATCCTAGAGCTAGATGGGTATTTGGGTTGGATGGACTACCAGAAGAAAGTCATAACTATAGAATTAACCAAAAGGGTGAACAACTATTTGAAGCAATGAAGTTGTGTTCGTCAATGGGTTTAAACACTTGTTGGCGAATGATAGTATTTAAATTTAATGAAGATAATATAGATAAATGTCGAACCATTGCTAAAAACATTGGAGTGAATTTTCAAGTAGTAAAGTCTAGTAGATTTACAAAAAATGATCCTTTAAAACCAACAAAACATTATATTGAAAGAGATTATGAAAAATCTAAACCCAAAGTGTCTCAATAAAAATTTTCAAATGGGATATACCGCTCGAGGGTATATTTTACCTTGTTGTTGGGCTGATAGACCTGATTTATTTGAAAGTGATATGAAAGAACTTGTAAAAGAAAAGTTTAGAATAGATAATATTCAATCAATTACAGACGTCATACATTCATCAGAATGGATTAGTTTTTACAAGGATTTGGCAAAAGGTAATGGAAGAAAAATCTGTTACATATATTGCGGTGGCAATTCGATAAAGGAGATATGTGATGAAAGCAGGTAAAGTGTGGGGTACGACAGAACTTATTGAAGCTAATGGCGCTTTAGAGTTTCATCGTATTGAAATGGAAAAGGGCGGTGTGTGTTCTAAGCATTTGCATCGCTATAAGTGGAACGGATTTTATGTAGAGTCTGGCCAGATGATTATAAGAACATGGCAACGAGATTATGATTTGATTGATGAAACCATGCTGTATCCAGGAGACTATCATAAAGTCAAGCCTGGACTCTACCATCAGTTTGAATGTGTTGAATCTGGTGTTGCATATGAATTATATTGGGCCGAATTCAACCATAACGACATTGTAAGAGAAACGGTGGGGTTTAGGGAAAATACATGAAAAAACTTTCTATAGTTGGAGCTGGAACAGCTGGTGCAATTACACTTATAAAAACATTTTATGAGAAGGCATCCATATCAGCAAATGGTGTGCAACCTAGAGATACTCTGACTATAGATTGGTATTATGATCCAAGTATAAAAGCTCAGCCAGTTGGTGAAGGTACCACTTTAGGATTTCCTGATATGTTAGCAGATCATTTAAATCTATATTATTCAGACATTGCAGAGAAATTTGATTATTGTCCAAAAGAAGGAATATATTATTATAACTTTGGCAAAAGCAATTACTTGCACCCATTTCCCGTTGGTCAATCAGCTTGTCACTTTAATGCTGCCAAACTACAAGATTATATGTTAGAATTAGCTAAAAAAGAAAAAAATATAAATGTAATAGAAAAAAATATAACCAATTTAGATGATGTTGATGCAGATTATATAATAGATTGTAGAGGCAAGCCCAAAAACATCAACACAGACGAGTATCACATTCCAGAGTTTATTTGTGTAAATGCTGTTCACGTTACACAGTGTTATTGGGATTTTCCTAAATTTAGACACACCAAGACTATTGCCAGACCTTATGGTTGGGTTTTCATGGTACCTTTAAATAACAGATGTAGTGTGGGATATCTTTACAATAGAAACTTTAATACTTTAGAAGAAGTAAAAGATGATGTAAATAATATTTTTGAAGAGTGGGACGTTACTCCTAGCGAAAACACAAATAGTTTTGTTTTTGATAACTATCATAAAAAAGAAATACACACTGAAAGAGTCACATATCAGGGTAACAAATCGTTTTTCTTAGAACCTATGGAGGCAACAAGCATAGATTCTATGTTTATGACATTAGTCACAGCAAAACGTAAGGATATTAGCCTAGATGAAAAAAATGAATTAATGAGACACTGGTTTGAAGATTGTGAGTTTATTATAATGCTTCATTATGCTGCTGGTTCTAAATGGGATAATCCTTTTTGGGACTATGCTAAAGAAAGAGGTGAAAGGTGTATGGAAAAATATATGGCAATGGAATCTCCTAGAGCTTATGGGTTTATAAAATATTATATGGCTGATCATTATTGGCAAAAGAAAGATGTTCATCCCGAGTTGAAAAAAATTAAAAGTAAATTTGTTGGCCCTTGGCAAATTCACAGTTTTAGAATAAACTACAAAGGCTTAGGTTTCACTGATGAACTTTGATCATATTCATTTTATATTTGATGTTGATGGAACTTTAACACCATCACGCGGAAAGATCGATAAAGTGTTTGCAGTATGGTTCTCAAAGTTTTGTGAGAGTCACAGCTGTTATCTTGTCACAGGATCAGATAAACCTAAAACTGTTGAACAAGTTGGTCCTGTGATCTATAATAGAGCCAAGAATGTTTATCAGTGTGGTGGTAATGAAAAATGGCAAGGGGATTCATTACTAAGCTCAAATCAAATAGAATTGACCGCTGAGTTGGAAAAAGACTTGCGTAACATTCTAGAAGAAAGCAAGTTTGAACATAAGTTGGGATCTGGTCATATTGAAGTCAGATCTGGTCTAATTAACTTTTCTATTCTAGGAAGACCTGCTAGTCCTATGACAAGAGATCTTTATGTAAAGCATGATGAGTTTACAACAGAAAGACAAACAATATGTAATGATCTAAGTTGGGATCATGATAAATATCATTTTGCTGTCGCAGGTGAGACAGGAATTGACATAACATATATGGGGATGACCAAGGCTCAGATCCTAAAAGATTTCTCTGATAAAGATGCAATTTGGTTCTTTGGAGATAAAACTGGCTTTGGTGGTAATGATCATGAAATAGCAAACGCAGTGATTGATCGTGGAAAAAACAATAAAGTATTTACAATTGATGGATGGAAACATACGTGGAACATACTAAAACAGTTGGGATAACATTTAGCACGTTTGACTTATTGCATGCAGGTCACATTGCAATGCTTAGAGAGGCTAAGTCAATTTGTGATTATTTAATATGTGGTATTCAAACAGATCCAACTATTGATAGACCAGAAAAGAATCAACCCGTTCAAACACTTGTTGAGCGTTGGACTCAACTTCAGGGTGTTAAGTATGTGGACGAAATAATTCCATATCAAACAGAAAAAGATGTGGAAGACATCTTGACTTTATTTAACATTGATGTTAGAATTATTGGTGAAGAGTATAAGAAAGCAGGTCGTTATACTGGACGTGCTACTTGTGCTGCTCGTGGTATAGAGATATACTATAATAAAAGAGATCATAGATTCTCATCTAGTGATCTACGTAAAAGAGTTTATGATATTGAACTAAAAAAGCAAATAGAAGGTGAAACAAAATGAATAACGAACCAGAACTACAACCAGTAGTACGTCGACGTGAGCAAAGATTCAAGCTAGGTATCATTGGCTTTGGATTTGTTGGTAAAGCGGTTGACTATATCTTTAGTACTGACATGGTTGATAAGTTTGTTATCGATCCAAAATATAATGAGAACACTTTGAATGATCTGTGCGATTGGCAACCGCAGTGTGTGTTTATCTGTTTGCCCACACCATCTAAAGACGATGGTAGTATTGATACTAAGAATCTTGATGAAGCGGTAATGCGTCTAGTCAATCAGACCGATGCGTTTATTGTTATCAAGTCTACAGTAACACCAGACGTTATTGATCGTCTATCACGTATTGATGGCCGTATTGTTTATGAGCCAGAGTTCCTTACAGAATCCAATGCTAAGATGGATATGCTTCACTCTCGTTTCCGTATTGTTGGAGCTCAACAACAAGAAGCACAGCAACATCTAGAAGGATTGTATAATTACTTTAGTCTTGCAGATCCAGCTCAGATGATTACGATGTCACCAGTAGAAGCATCGTTTTACAAGTATGCTATGAACAACTTTTTGGCAATGAAAGTATCATTCCTAAATCAACTAAAAGCTGTTATGGATGAGTACGGTGGTAGCTACAATCAGCTATCAAGAGCATTGCCAGCAGATGGTCGCATGGGTCATTCACATTGGAAAATTCCAGGACCAGATGGTAAAGAAGGCTTTGGTGGTGCTTGCTTCCCTAAAGACCTTTCAGCTTTTATTAACTTTGTTGAAAGCAAAACATCTGTAGATCCTACTCTACTAAAGACTACTAAACTATTTAATGATGAAATTCGTGCACAATACGAACTTGGCGATCGGGAGAAAGAACAAAATGTCAATTATGGACAAACTAAAAAAGAACAGCAAGATCAAAACGACGGAAGTCCTAGCAACATCTAAGTTCTTTAACGAAAAGGATATGACACCAACAGACGTGCCAATGATTAACGTGGCACTATCTGGTTCGATTGATGGAGGGCTAGCACCTGGACTAACAGTGCTAGCTGGTCCATCTAAGCACTTCAAGACTTCCTTTGCACTGCTTATGGCAGGGGCATACCTTAAGGCGCATCCTGACGCCGTTATGTTGTTCTACGACAGTGAATTTGGCTCTCCACAAAGCTACTTTGAGCAGTTTGGTATTGACGTATCTCGTGTACTTCATACACCTATTGCTAATGTTGAAGAGCTGAAGTTTGATATGATCTCTCAGTTAGAAGAGATTGATCGTGATGATAAGGTGATTATTGTCATAGACTCGATTGGCAACCTAGCATCCAAGAAAGAACTAGAAGATGCACTATCAGAGAAGTCAGTAGCAGACATGTCCCGTGCAAAGGCTCTCAAAGGATTGTTCCGTATGGCAACTCCTTATCTGACAATGAAGAACATTCCACTTCTTGCAATTAACCACACATATAAAGAGATTGGTTTGTTCCCAAAAGATGTGGTTGGTGGTGGTACAGGCATTTACTACTCCGCCGACAACATATGGATTCTTGGTCGTCAACAAGATAAAAAAGGTACCGAGATCCAAGGCTATCATTTTGTTATTAATGTTGAGAAGAGTAGATATGTTAAAGAGAAGTCTAAGATTCCTATTACTGTTTCCTGGGACGGTGGTGTTCGCAGTTATTCTGGCCTGCTTGACGTGGCTCTTGCTGGTGGGTACGTTACTAAGCCTTCCAATGGCTGGTATGCAACGGTTGATATGGAGACAGGTGAAGTTGGCGCAAAGGTGCGGTATGATCAAACTCTAGAACAAGAGTTCTGGCAACCTGTGTTTAATAATACTGACTTCAAAGAGTTTGTTAAGAAGCAATACACAATTGGGTATCAATCGATGGTGTCGATGGATGAAATTGTGGAGGATGCAGATGGTTAAGATTCC
>Ga0129351_1000981_pt1 | contig 11104 bp, 11 predicted proteins | sample CPBDNA_8_FD_94423 | JGI IMG/M metagenome (GOLD analysis project Ga0129351, IMG submission 94423) | Freshwater to marine salinity gradient microbial communities from Chesapeake Bay, USA - CPBay_Sum_27_0.2_DNA | ecosystem: Environmental > Aquatic > Marine > Coastal | place: USA: Chesapeake Bay... | reverse complement strand
TCTCCCCTTTTTTTCATCACAACATTTGATATTATTTATAGATATGATTACAGACGCATTAGTAAAAGATTATTTCAACCTAACAGAAGAAAGGAAGATTGAAGTTTTAAAAGTTGTATGTGACAAGTTACACGATGCATATACCCTACTTGAAACCACAACAGACAAGCAACATGCAAAAGAGGTGGTCAAACATACATTGTTAAATGAGATTGAAAAATCAATCCAAGAGGAAAACTATGAATATGCTGAAGTATTAAATCAACTACTACAATATATGAGACATGCCATTGATTGAAAGAAAACCAACTGAAGAAAGAACTCAATTCATACAGAGATGTATGTCAGATAATAAAATGATTGCAGAGTTCCCTGATAATCGTCAAAGATATGCGGTGTGTATATCACAAGCAAAGAAGTAATGGGATGCAATTGTAAAAACAATATGGCAAAAAGAGCCCGAGTAATTCTACATAACAGAACATGGGAAGAACTCGATGATGTAGAACAAGGACAAATCGAAGGTCTATACTATCAACAATTCAAGACCTACGGAACAGAGGAGGAAATAATAAATTGGTTAAACACATAACAATATGGACACACAACAAATTAAATCGTTAGTAAGACACTCATTGACAGCAATCGGTGTACTAATCACAATGGTAGGATTAGATAAATTTATCCCCGTAGTTCAGTATGTACAAGACAACCTTGATACAACATTTGCTGCAATCACAACACTTGTCGGTGTAGGAACAACTATCGTGGGTTTCTTCAGAGATAAAGACAGATGGCAAAAACAGGAAGACCAAAAATAATAGTCGAAGATTTAGTAGAGAAAGGTATATGGCCTGAAGATTGGAAAGAGGTAATTTATGAGATGGGTAGAGAAGGAAAACAACACACCCATATCATGGAAAAGTTTAATCTTTCAAGGGATACATTCTACAAACTAATCAAAAGAGATGCAAACTTTTCTGACGCCGTCAAGAAGGCAGAGGTATATGCACAGAATTATTGGGTTGGTTTTATGAGAGAATCATTCATAAAAGGGGATTCCAAATCAATCAATTCCAACCTATGGTCATTGGTTATGAGAAACAGATTCAAAGAAGATTGGGCAGACCGAAAGGAGATGGATGTAACAACACAAGGAGATAAGATAAACGACAATACCATAGATGTTAAGATAATCACCCCTGATGGAGATAAAGACGACTGAGATATATCAGATACTTGAAAACAATAGAGACAAAAGACTATTGTTGTTTCAAGGGTCAGCTCGTTCAGGGAAGACTTGGAACATCTTAATATGGTTGGTGATACATCTACTTCAGAACCCAAACAAAACTCTCTCTATCGTAAGGAAAACACTACCAGCATTGAAGGGGTCAGTATTGAGAGACCTTAAGGAAATACTTGAGGAACTAAATCAATACGACCCCCAAAGGTGGAAGAAACAAGATGGATACTATGAGTTCCCCAATGGTTCGGTTATAGAATGGTTTTCTACAGACGAAGAACAAAAACTTAGAGGCCGAAAGCGCGAGATACTCTTTATCAACGAAGGTAACGAACTTACAAGAGACGATTATGTCCAACTGGCAATTAGAACGACAGGTCAGATTGTAATGGACTACAACCCAAGTGATATTGAGTCATACATCTATGACCTTATCGAAACAGAAGACAATTGTCTATTCCATAAATCCACATACAAAGACAACCCATTCCTTACAGAAGAAATCATCAAAGAGATTGAATCACTCAAAGACAAAGACAAAAACTTATGGAGAGTATTTGGTTTAGGAGAAAGGGGAGTATCCACAACAAACATCTTCAATACATTCCATGTCACAGATGAATTCCCCATAGATGGTGGAAGGGTAATAAGAGCATTGGACTTTGGTTATAACGACCCAACAGCTCTTGTCGAATGTCGTGTCATTGACGATTCATTATACATAAAGGAATTACTTTATTTAAGGGGTCTTACAGCTGATGATTTGGTCTACAAGATACAAACCCTCAACATAGACCTTACAGACGATTTATGGTGTGATTCTGCTCGTCCTGAGATAATTGAAGACCTAAAGAGAAAGGGGGTAAATGCAAAACCTGTAAAGAAACATACCATCTTACATGGAATTGACTTAATCAAAAGACATAAGGTGTATATTCATCAAGATTCAATTAACATTATCAATGAGTTTAATTCCTATAAATGGAAGACCAACAAAGATGGTAAAACCCTCGATGTTCCAATAGATGATGACAACCACTCAATCGATGCAATTAGATATTGTCTTGAGATGTTCAATAAACCAAAAACAACATATCACTTCTTATGAAAAATAAAGTAGACCCAAATAAATACCCTGAATGGTATTCAGCACAATACACAGAAAAAGACAGGAAACTGATAAAAGAGATATGTGAAAAAACAAGAGAGAATGAAAATATTACTGGACGAAAAGGAATACGAGTTGGGTGAACTAACTCTAAACCAATGGAACAAGGTTAAAGAAATCAATATGTCAGAACAGAACCTTACTGACCCTGAATTTATATCATTGATGACAGACATACCTTTAGATGAAATAAAACAAGCAACGATACCTCAAATAGGTTTTGTTGCAAAGGTATTGGAGTCATGGTTTACTAATACCACACAACAGAAACCAGTAAGACAAATGGTTGAATACAAAGGTGAGATGTTGGGACTTACACAACCATCACAAATGACATGGGGTGAATGGACAGACCTTGAGGTTTTGTTCTCACAAGAAAAGAAGAACCTACAACACATATGTGCAATTCTGTATAGACCTTGTGAAACATACTCTATCAAAACATTAGAAAGAACCATTGTCAAATACAACTACGATGAGTGTTTAGAAAGAAGCAAAGATATGGGGGACTTCCCTATGTCAGTTATCTATTCGTCAGTTTTTTTTTTCATGAATTACGCAAAACTACTTACAAACAAGCAGAAGGACTCTATGGAAGTCAAGAAGAAGAAGATGACGGAGTTGTTGCGCCGGACGAAAGGACACACCAAGAAAAACTAAAAGACCTAACTGACTTCTATTACAACACATATATGATTCTATCTAAAGATGACCCCCTAAAGATAGATGATGTATTAAACCTTTCTCTTCAGGAAGCCCTCACCTATTTATTGTATAAGATTAATAAATGGAAACGAGAAAAGGAGGAAATCGAAAAGTCTCGTAAAAAAAACCGTAAATAATGAATAATTTTAAATCCATCATAGATAGTTTTTCAGGTTTCGCTGAACAACACCCCGTAATACAAACATTTACATTTGGTCAAATGTCTGATGTGGGTCAGGACGAAGAATTGTTAGATTTCCCTCTTATGCATGTTGTACCTCTACCATCGACAATAAATGACACATATACAGACTTTAACTTCAATGTTATATTCGCATCTATGTTGGACGATATACAATCCAACAATATAGACATTGTCGAGACATGTCACCTAATACTTCAGGACTTCATAGAGTATTATATAAACCAATTAAAAGATTACACCTTCTTCATGGTCACACCAGTAACATTCAATCCATTCTTGGACAGATTTTCAATCTATGTTGCTGGTGTTGAAGCACAGATAACATTAAGAGTTGAAGGAACATATTGTCTATAATGGAAGAACAACTACTACAAGAGATAGCAAACTTTACTGAGGGGTGGATTAAAGACCAACTCAGAAATAGAAAGTTTGATAGACCCAATAAGATAGGTGGTATAATAAACCCCTCACCAAGACGATTACAAGGAACAGGTCAATTAGAACAATCTGTTGAAGTGGTTGTAGAAGGTGATGACATTCTTGTATTAATGGACTTCTATGGTGCAGACATTCTATTTGGTGAAGGTAGAAGGGCTGGTGCAAAACAACCACCAACAAAACCAATTAGAGAATGGGCACAAATAGCAATACCTGGTTTTAATAACTTACAAGAGTCACAACAGAAAGGTATTGCATTTGCAATAGCCAGAAATATTGGACAAAGGGGAATAGGTGCATTGAACCTATTTAACTTGTATGATGAGGAAGTGTTTGACGAGTTCCAAACAATAATAAACGAATTACTTGAACGAGATGATTTTGCGGCATTGGGATTGGATGTGGAAGATTTGTTGGACAGAATCGTATTGTTAAGTAACGACAATTTTCAATTAAGTATAGAATGAGTATCAGTTCATTAAATATACCGACTAAGTATTCACCAGTATATGGTAATATTGTATTTCAAGTTCAATCGTCAAACCAATCTACCAAGTTCAAGTTTAGATATGTTTTTGATGTATTCGTCAATGATGTAAAGATTGCACGATTGAAGGTGACCCCACAAAACTCAAATTGGGGACAAGTAGATATTGCAAGGGTATTACAAAATTATGTTAATTCAAAACCCATTAATCAAGGTTCATCATTTCAAAACGAACCCATTGCAAAAGCAAATTGGGGATGGTTGGATGAAGATTGGTTACAATACGAAGTTTACATAGGTGAAGAATATGCAAACTCAGCAACAGAAGAACCCATATTGTATAATGGATTGGGGACACAAGGAGACCCCGAATATCAACCCGCAGAATATAGATACGCTTTTAATGGGGTAAAAGAATGGAACGATGGTAAGAACTATAGTATGGGTCAGTTCTATTTAAACACAACAAACCTACCAGGTCAATACGATTATAATGCTAACGACCATAGGTTCTTAACCAATGCACCAAGAATAGCATACATAAGAGAGGGTGATTACCAAACCCTATCAGCATTGAACTTTAATGGTTCAGAAGATTCAATTTATTCAGACCCTGTATATGCGGCTGTATTTGAGTTTTTCGATGATGGTAATAACTTATTGACCACAGGTATCACACATAACTTAATTGTAAATGGTGGATGGAGATACGATTGTTCAGGTAACACAGATTCACAAATAGTATACCCTGACTTCTATAAGAAATACATTTCATATGTTGGGGTTGGTCAACCTAACCTTATTGATATGGGTATTGGTGTTCCCCCCGCAGCAAAATATTGGAGGGTTAGTTTACATAAGTCAAATGATACGGCAACACCACCGACACCTACTCCAAGTCCAAGTATTCAACCTACACCGACACCAAGTCCCACAAGTTTACCTGACCCAACTGTACCAGTACCTGCATCACCAACTGCAACACCGACACCGACTGTCACCCCATCAGCATCTGTATATAATTGTGTTGTTGGTTGTAGAAGTTATGGTATATACAACTACTCAAGTATCTTTAATTTGGATGTTGATTACACGGATTGTTATACAGGGGTTCTTACATCGATTAATGTTAAGAGCAATGACTCAGCGGTTGTATGTGCTTGTGGTACACCAGTTAGAACGGGAGGTTCTAACAACTACGCAATAAACGACGAAGGAATATGTAGATAAAATGGCAACACCGAGTTATACACGATTTATAGCACTAAACAGATGTACAGGAAAATCATGGACATTCCAAAACAATTATGGTTTTGGATTTGGTTCTGTTGGAGAGTTCTTCTGTTATAATTTTGAGGTTTACGAAATCACTTCTTTAGGTGGTGCTGGTACAACCCAAGTAGACATTGCAACATTCTATGCAACATATGCATTAGCATATGCTGTATGTCCTTGTGTTTTATCGCCAGGGCCTGAAGAGAATTGTCAAACAACATCAAGAATATCAGAATACTTTTATTTCTATTTGGATGATAATTGTTCTGTAGGTGACCAACAAGTTATGTTCCTAAACCAATATGGGGCTTATGACTATTATAACTTCCGAGCAAGAGAAGATGTTGGTTATGATGTAAACAAACAAGAGTATAAAGAAGCACCACCCCTATATCAAGACGGATGGACTGAACTAACATATTATGGTTGGAACTATGAAACAAAAGTATGGGACAACACACAATCTAAAACAGGAATCTTACATACAGGTTATATTCCAAAGTCAGATGCTGATTGGTTAACAGAAGAATTATTAAGAAGTCCAAGAGTATATCTTGTCGATTCAGATGGTGACTTATATCCAATTATATTAACGAACTCAGAAGTCATAAAACCAAACTTACAGATACCTGGTCAGGTCGATGTTGTAATCGAATATAAAGGGGGTTATCCCGAAGTAAGACAGAATAACTAATGGTTCAATTATTAGCAAAAGAAAGAACAGGTGAATCAACAAGTGATTGGGTTAATTTAGACCTTGAGAAGAATATTGCAATATCATTAAATCGTTCCATAGAAGAGATTGAAGATATTACACAACGAAGAGCAGGGTATTCAAAAACATTCACATTACCTGGTACAGATGTAAACGAAGCGTTCTTCAAAAATGCATTTGATGTTAATGTTACTGACTTCAATTCATCACTCCTTGTCGATTGTGTAATACAATCAGGTGGTTCTGATATATTCAATGGTACGATGAGGTTGAATAAGATTCAGGTGACCCCCAATGGTGTGTTCTATGAGGTTTATATCTTGGAAGAGGTAAGTTCATTATCCACAGCATTACAATCATTCACTCTTTGTGATTTGGAGTTTAACGATATTGACCATGAAGTAGATTACGATAATATTGTATCAACATGGGTTTTCTCAGGTGGTTCGTATGATAACTATTCAGGTATTGTAGGTAGAGTATTATATCCATTATGTCACACAGGTTATGATACTGATATTGGGTTTGGTCAATGGAACTTCGGTACTTCGGGTTTAACAAATTCAGGTACACCCCTTACCGTAGGTCAATTCAAGCCATGGTTAAATGCAAAGTATCTTTTGGATAAGGTATTTAGTAATGCAGGTTTTACATATAACTCAGCATTCTTCGAATCAGATTATTTTGAAAGTTTATTTGTATTAGCGGGAACAAACAACACCTCATCAACTGCAACGATAGGTGATAGACCTGAAAACCAAAACTTCTTTAGAGTTTCTTATGAGGGGACACCATATATCTACGAGCCACCTGATGTAATCAATGCATATGAATATATTGTATATAACACAATAGAGTATGACTATCTACAACAATATACTGTTAGTGGATTCCCTGATACGGGTGCAGGTACAGGACAAAACCATTACTTAGTTCCTTTAGATGGTGCATACCAATTTAGACTTGAACAAACGATGTATTTGAGTGGTGTGGTATATGCTCCCACATATATCAATGTTGTATTAAGAGATATTGACTCAGGAACTGTAATTGACGACATACAGAATGTTGTTATACCAGCAGGTTCACCAAACACATATTCATTCTTATTGAGTGGTACATTAACAAAAGGTCAGAGAGTTGCAATACAATTCCAAAGGGTAACAACAGCCGGTGACCCCTATAATAATATAGGGTTTAATCAAGAGGGTTCGTTTTTTGAATCATTTGTATCACCAAGTATCATTTCAACATTGGGTGATATAAAAGTTTCTGATAACTTGATGTGTATGACAGGTCTTGATTTCTTTAGAAACATTGTGACTATGTTTAACTTAACTACCATTGTCGATGGACAAAATAATTTCCTTATTGAACCATTTGTCAATTACTTAAGTACAAGTTCGGGGACTACCTTAGATTGGTCGAACAAATTGGACTATTCACAGACATACGAGATACAACCACTTGATTATTCACTCAACCAACAACTCAACTTCAAATATGCTTTAGGTAGTGACTTTTTGTCACAAAGATATTACGAAAACTATGACAGTATATTTGGTGAGTTAACATATGAGAAACAATCACAATTACTTACCGGTGAACTTGATGTTGCGGTATCATTTGAATCTATGCCTTGTCAGGCTGTTGGTGACTCAGGAACAACTATGGTTGTCCCCTCATTATTTAAGAGAGAACCTGAAGCATCAATACAAGACCAACCCGTTTCTAATGGTATGAAAATCGGTTTCTATTGTGGTCAAGTACCTTTCTATACTGCATCTACTGATACTTCCTTATCGACCTATTATATTCAGTCAGGGGGTACAGATAGTATCGCACATAACTACTACCCTGCTATCAATCACTTGTCATTACTTACTGACAACAGTAATAATAGTTTCTCTGATTTAAACTTCCAACCAACATGGGATTTCTTTAAGTCAAAAGCAGATTTTGAAATATACACACCAAACAATCTGTATAGAACATTCTATAAACAATATTTGGATATATTGTATTCAGACGATGCAAGACTCTTTACAGGTACATTTAAGTTGACCCCTGAAGATATGTCTACCATAAGTTTTAACGACACTGTATACTTCTTAAATGCAGCATGGAGGTTATATGAGATGAGTGATGCAGACATTACAGATGAGAATATGGTGTCATGTACATTTATCAAAGAACCATATGAATTAGGTGAGATAACTTTAGTTGCACCTGATTATACAGAACAAAACACACCAAGACCCCCAACACCGACACCTACTCCCGCACCTTGTATAGAACACGAATGTTATGTTTCGTTTAACCAACAAGATGTATGTGACGGAGAAGCAACAATAAATACATTGTATTCTAATTGTTCAACGATTACTGCTGGTTGTAGAGTATATAGTAATTCAGGTTGTACTACCCCACTCAACTCAGGTAGATACTTATTACCGACAGACCAATACCCATCAATAAACTCTTATATCGTTGTCGATATAGACGGAACGGTAGCAACAGCAAAATGTTCTTAAACAAAAAAACTATTTATCAACATGGCTAAGACACTCGCTATAAAAGTACAATTCGAATCTACTGGTGAAGAAAAGGTAATCAAAAACATTGATGACCTTGAAAAAGCAATAGAACAATTATCGGATGAAATAAAAACCTTAGACTTCGGAAGTGCCGAATATGAAGAGGCTGCGGCTAATCTTGCAAAATTAAAAGCAGGACTTAGAGATGTAGATAAAGAGATTGAGGGTTTGGATACAGAACAAAGGTTAACTGCTCTTGCCGGTGCAACTGAACTTGTTGCAGGTTCATTCTTAATTGCATCATCTGCAGCAAGAACCTTCGGGGCTAATGCTGAAAGTATCGAAGAGATAGAAAGATTAGAAGCACAAGCACTTGAAGCCGTAAACATTGCATTGGGTGTTAGAGCCGTTGCAGAAGGTTTGGTTCAAGCACAACAACTTAAGAGACTCGCAGCAGATGTTGCAACTAATGTTCAAACAAAAATTGCAACAGGTCTACAAGCAGCATACACCGCAGTAGTAGGAACATCTACAGGTGCACTCAAAGCATTTAGACTTGCATTAGCGTCAACAGGTATTGGACTTATCGTTGTTGCGTTAGGTGCTCTTATAGCAAATTGGGATAAATTAACTGAGGCAATAGGTGGTGCTACTGATGCACAAGATGCATTTGATGATATAAATGCTGAAGCACAAAAAAGTATTGCAAAGACAAGTGTTGAACTTGAATTTTATGGAGGTATTGTAAATGATGTAACCAAATCAGAAGAAGAGAGAGTTCAAGCATTGGAAGAACTCAATAGATTGGGGGTTATAACAGACGATATAACATTAGACCAAGTAGATAGTTTAGATTTACTAAACGAAAGGTTAGAACTTGCAAGAGAGAACATTCTACTCAAGGCTCAGGCTGAAGCCGCAGCATCATTGTTGTCACAAGCATTTGAGGAACAGATTTCAGCACAAAACTCATCTTTGGAAGACAACCTTACCTTCTTCGACCAACTCATTAATTCATTCACATCATTTGGTAATACATATGTCAAAATAGCACAAGATGCACAAGACGCTTTTGAAAACCAACAAGAAGCGATTGAAGCAGCAGGAGCAGATGTGGAATTATATGAGGGGATATATCTTGGAATACTTGAGAAGTTAAATGCAAGTGAAGCAAAACTCTCTAAAACAAGAGACGATGCAGATAAGAAGACAAAGACACGAAATAAACAAAAAGAAGAAAGAAACAAGTTAGATGAAGATTATACAAAGATTCTTAACGACATTGCTCGAAGTACAGAAAAAGCAAGAAAAGAAATTGAACTCCTTACAGTTGCAGAAAGAGACGAAGTTGCGGTTATTGAGGGAGCAAATAAAATCCTTGAAAAACAGAATGAACTCCTTGAAGAAAGGTTAGGTATATTGGGTACAACACAAGGTGAGACAGAAGACTTTGCTGACTCATTGGATAGGTTGTTAAGACCCAACCAAGTCCCCGAAGACATTATTGAACTTCGAGATATATTTAACGATTTATTTCAAACCATCAATGAACAAGGTGGTGCTGTGACTGGTGCAATATTTGACGGTAATGTGACAACTGTTATTGCTGAAGCCAATACTGAAGCTGAGAAATTAGCATTACTATTGGAAAAGTTAGAACAAGTTGACCCCACACTATTAGATGAAGAACAAAGACAGATTCTGATTGATTTCTATGACAACCAAGTTCGTATAGACGACCTACAAAAAGATTTCAACAAGAAGTTGGATGAAGAGATTGTCAAACTATCTGAAGCACAAGGTATATTGACAGAACAACTTTATAATGAAGAAATCACATTTGAGGTTTACACAGAACAACTCAAGGAACTACAAAAACAACTTGACCTAAGAAACGACTTATACTCAAGAGAGGTAGATTTCAACCTACTACTCAAAGATATATTAAGGTTACAAGATAGTGCTGTTGATAGGGGACTCTCAACGATAGCACAACAAGAAGAAATCAATAACCTTGTTGCAAACCGATTGTTTGGTGTGGAGAGTGTAAACGACCTTCAAGAAGACCAACTTGCACTTGTTGAACAAACGACAACAGCATTGTTAGACCAAACCAAAGTTTACGACCAAGTTAAGACTGTAAACGAACAGTTGTTGGAACTCAATGTCAAAATCAATGAGAATATTACAGAACAAAACCAAAAGTTATCTGACGCTCAGTTTGAACAATTAGAAGAGTTTGTCAATGCAAACAAAGATAAGATAGGTGAGATTAAGAAGTTCTTTGAAACAGCAACAGAAGAGAACACAAACCTCACACAAGAACAG
>Ga0129351_1000976_pt1 | contig 11137 bp, 16 predicted proteins | sample CPBDNA_8_FD_94423 | JGI IMG/M metagenome (GOLD analysis project Ga0129351, IMG submission 94423) | Freshwater to marine salinity gradient microbial communities from Chesapeake Bay, USA - CPBay_Sum_27_0.2_DNA | ecosystem: Environmental > Aquatic > Marine > Coastal | place: USA: Chesapeake Bay... | reverse complement strand
CTAAAAGCTGCCGCATTAGACGGAGCTATCATTGGTCTTTATAGTTATAAAGATAATACTGGTGAAAATATACTAGCGGTTGGCACAAGAGAAAAAGTATATGTTTTGTATAAAAATGTTTGGGATGATATAACTCCATCAGGCTTTGTAAACGATGCCAGTGATGATCCATTAGGTTTTGGTGCTTATATTTATGGCGAAGAAGATTATGGTGATGCCAGGAGTCAATCAGGTTTAGTTCTACAAGCTGGTTATTTTTCTTTTGACAACTGGGGTGAGGATTTAGTCTTTACCTTTTCTAAAGATGGCAAGATCTATAAATGGCAACCAAACTCAGGCGGAACAGCAGATACTATAGCAACACCAGTAACCAACGCACCCGTAGGCAACTTATCAACCTTGGTTACTAATGAACGACATTTAGTGGCTATAGGCTCGGCTAGTGACCCCAGGAAGGTTGCTTGGTCAAACAGAGAGGATCGTAACAACTGGACATCAAAAGCCACAAACACAGCAGGTGACTTACAAATACCAACAGGCGGTAGAGCCTTATTTGGTGTTAAATACAGATCCGATGTTATCATTTTTAGTGATACTGGTATTAACAGAATGTTCTATGCAGGATCACCATTTGTTTATGGTATTGCCGATGCTGGTACTAACTGTAAATCTATCAGCTCCAGAACAGTTGTATCCACAGGTAACTTTCTAGCATGGATGGGCGAAAATGCTTTTTACATTTACGATGGCAGCGTTAAAGAGCTACCCTGTGAAGTGCATGATTATGTGTTTGATAACATCAATGTACCAGGCAGAGGTGCTTGTTGGGGCGGACATAACTCTAACTTTAATGAGATATGGTGGGGATTCCCAAGCGGTGACTCACAATACACTTCCAACAAATATGTTATATGGAATTACAACTCAAATGTTTGGTCTATAGGATCTATGGACAGAGGTGCTTGGGTTGACCAGGGTGCGTTTACATATCCGATAGCTGGTGACAGTTTAGGCTTTGTTTATGAACATGAGTCAACAACCTTGTCTAACTCTCCAGATTTAGGCACTGCTGTTCCATTTGCGACCTCTGGGCCTATCCAAATTGGTAATGGCGATAACTATGTCCAATGCAATCAAATACTACCAGACGAAGAAGCTAACACGCTTCCAGGTGTCACCCTTAGTTTCAAAGGTAAATTCACTCCACTAGGCCCTACAACGGACTTTGGATCATTTACTTTTGAAAGTGATGGCTACACAGACGCGAGGTTTACAGCAAGACAAGTACAAATGACTGTAACAGGTAGCACAGACCAAGACTTCCAAGTGGGTAATATCCGCCTGGATGTTAAGAACAGAGGTAAAAGATAATGCATTTAGCATCAAAAGATCAGTACCTACAAAGAGCTGTTAATGCCAAGGTTAATGTAAGTACAACCAATCTTACAACTGTTTATACAGCACCCACAGGCGGTGATTTTGATTTTGCGGTGATTGAGTCTATTTTGGTTTGCGATCATGGTAATCAACAAACAAATGTTGATTTAACCATTGTTGATACCAGTGCTGCTTCTTTTTCAATTTTTAAACAACACAACATAACAGCACACGCAACCGATGAGATGTTAGCAAAAGATTTAATTCTAACCGCAGGTGAAATACTTAAAATACAGGTATCACACGCAAACATTCATGTAACCGCAAGTATTGTAGAGTATGGAAAAGGCGATTAATAAAGTTACCCCGATAAAGAAAGAACCAGAAGACTGGGAAATTCAATGGGATAAGTGCAAACCATATATAGCAAAAGCTATCAAACATCAAGATTCCTATACAATAGACGATATAGAAGATAAAATAAGGCATGGAATATTCCATTTATGGCCAGCCGAGAAGGCAGCTATGATAACTGAATTTGTGGTATTCCCCCAGAACACAGCGATGAACTTGCTGTTTTGTGGCGGTAACTACAAGGAGTTAGAGAATATGTTGCCATCTTTAGAAGCATTTGCTAAAGCCGCTGGATGTAAAAGACTATATGGCGGTGGCAGAAAAGGATGGTTAAAAAAAATAAGCCACTTAGGCTTTAAATCAGAAAATTTAATAAGTAAAGAATTATGAGTAAAGGCAAATCAACACAATCAGTCAGTCTTCCAGCGTACCAAGAAGCACAAGCAAAAGAATTATTTCAAGCTGGTAAATCACTGGCTGGCACACCTTTTGTTCCCTACACAGGCCCTAGAGTTGCTGGATTCAACCCCGATCAATTACAGCAGTTTCAAGCCACTCGTGGTTTATTTGAAACTGGTATGCAATATGACCCACTCACAGGTCTACAAGGACTAGCACAACAAGAAGCTCCGCAAATAGGTCAAGTTGGCTCATTGCTTGGTGCTGATATTGGTGCATATCAATCACCTTATCAACAGCAAGTGATCGATCAATCTATGGCTGACATTCAACGACAAGCTGATTTAGCAAGAGGGCAATCACAATCCAGAGCAATTGGTGCTGGTGCATTTGGTGGATCTCGTTCTGCTTTACTAGAAGGAGAATCACAAAGACCTTACATAGAACAAATGGCAAGAACATCTGCTGGGTTAAGAGAGTCTGGATTCCAACAAGCTCAAAGAGCAGCCGAGTCAGACATCGCAAGACAACAGCAAATGGCAATGTTTGCCCCAGAATTAGAGCTACGCGCAAGACAACAACAAGCAGGATTGCTTGGGGGCGTGGGCATGGAGCAACAAGCAAGACTTGGACAACTGGGTCAGATTGGTCAGCAACAACAACAACTACAGCAAATGGGTTTACAAGCACCTTACGAAGAGTTCCAAAGAGCTTTGGCTTATGGGCCTCAACAGTTTGGTTTATTGGCTGCGGGTCAAGGAGTATCAACTCCAACGACTACCACACAGCAAAAAACTGGTTTAGGCGATGTATTAGGAACTGCTGCTCAATTAGCAGGATCATATTTTATTGGTCAATCAGATGAAAGATTAAAAGAAAACATTAAACCTATTGGCAAGTCTGAAAACGGACATAATTTATATACCTGGGATTGGAACGACAAAGCAAAAGAGCTAGGAGTTAATGATCCAACCACAGGAGTAATAGCTCAAGAAGTGAAAAAGTATATGCCTGAAGCAGTCATTACAGACGAGAACGGCTACTACATGGTTAATTACGGAGTTTTATAATGGCATTTTCAATGCAAGATTTAATGGCAAGATTGCCGGGTTCACAATCTGGTCAACCTATGGTTGCACCTGGTTTCAATCCACAAATCAATAAGCCACAACTAGCTACCGATGTTCAAGTTAATAAAGATATTATTAAGGCAGATAAAAACCAACAGTTAGGTTTAATGCTTCATGCACTTGGTGGTGCTTTGCGTGGCGATAAAAACTTTGTGCAAAACACCATGGCCATTCAAACCATGCAAGAAGGCAAAAAGAAACAAGAAGAAAGAAGAAAAAACTATCAAGAGTTTCTTGGAACATTAGATCCCAAGTCTCCATTTTATGATTTATCTAAAGCTATGGGTGCTGATAAATTGGATCAGTTATTGTTAAAAAGATATGAAATGGAACAAAAACAATTGCAGCCATCATCTTCAACTGCTGGAAGAAAAGATGCTGAATATTTTGCAACTTTAAACTCTGAACAACAAAGACAATTTTTAATAGCTTCAGGAAGAATGTCTCCAGAACTTGCAGTAGAATTTAGAGAGGCAAAAGCACCTGGTGGAGTAGATCTTACCCCAGGTCAAAAAAAATTAGATACACAATTTGCTGCTACAGCAGAATCATGGTTAACAAAAGATTCAGCTCAAGTAGATGCAAACATAATGAACTTAGAAGAAAAACTTTCAATTATTGAGCGCGGTGAAGCAGATGTCTCTGGAAAACTTATTGGTATTACGCCTGAAATTTTACAGCCATTTGTAGGGCAAACTCAAGCAAAAGCATTTTTAGGTGATGTAAGAGATATTGTTTTTCAATCATTGAGAGAAAAATTAGGCGCACAATTTACTGAGAAAGAAGGTGATAGATTGGTTGCAGCAGCTTATGACCCAAGTTTACCAGAAGAGATTAATGCTAAAAGGTTAAGAAGATTATTAGCAGTTGTTAAAACCATGAAGGCCTCTAAAGATGGCATGATGGATGTTTATCGACAAACAGGCACTTTAAAAGATTATGAGCCACCTAAAGCAACATTTAGTAATATTTATGATGCTTTGGTTGAAGAAGAGTTTACATCTAAAACAAACGAAGAATTGGAAATTTTGTATGCAAATACTAAAGATTTAGACAAAAAAGCTGCAATAGTTAGATATGCAGAAAAACTTGCAGAACAAAAAGGTATGTAATTATGTCTTTATTAGACAATCTTAAAAAAATAGACAAAGAAATAGAAGAAATCTCTATCACAGCTCCTAAAGTTGAACCAGGAACACTTAAACAAGCTCTATATAACCTACCATCTAGCACTTTGCAATTAGGCAAAGATATAATTCAACCTATCATTGCACCTGTAGAATTTTTTAAATCTACTTATAGCCTTGGCAAAGGAGTAATTGAACTAGCAATACCGGGCGAACAGCCCGATGAAAAAACAGCAAGAGCTGTGGGCGAATATCTAGCTAATAGATATGGTGGTATGAGCAATATCAGAGATACATTTGCAGAAGATCCTGCTGGGATATTGGCTGATGCTGCAATGCTTTTAAGAGGCGGTGGTGCGTTAGCAACTAAAGTTCCGAGATTTGCGGATGCAGGACAAGTAATTTCTCAGATTGGTAAAAAAATAGACCCAGTAGAGTATCTTTATCAAGGCGGTAAACTTGGCGGGCAAGTCATTGGGAAAGGAGCAACTGAGTTAGCTGGATTAACCACTGGCGTGGGCGGTGAGGCAATAAAACAAGCTGTTCAAGCTGGTAAAGCAGGTGGAGATACACAAAGACTTTTAACTGGTGAAATGCGTGGAACATCTGATGGCGCAGATGTTGTTTCACAGGCCACAGGAAAACTTAAAGAAAGAGCATTAGAGCGAGGCAAGGAATATACAACGACTAAAGCAGGTTTAAGATTAGAAGATCTACCTGTTGATATTAGCAAGGTAAGGAAATCATTTAATGAGTTTTCAGATTCTAAAAAATTTGAAGGTATGTCTGAGCTGTCAGCTAAAGCGCAAAAAAAATTAGCCAACATATCAAAGATTATTGATGAATTTGAAGCTAACCCAAAATTACACAATGCTAAAGGCTTGGATATGCTTAAAAGAAGAGTGGATGCTGAATACCCATCAGGTTTAAATGTTGGTGATTCTGGTTTAGTGGTTTCTCAAATAAGAAATAAAATTAAACAACAGATTCTTACAGAAGCCCCGGAATATGGAAAAGTAATGAAGGCTTATGAACAAGCAATTGCTTTAGAAAAGACAATTATGAAAGAACTTAGTCTTGGTAATAAGACTGCCGCAGGAACAGCATTAAGAAAATTACAATCATCAATGCGTAATAATGTTAATACAAATTACGGGAACAGATTAGATATGTTAAAAAACCTTGATCCTGATTTATTGCCACAATTAGCAGGACAGGCTTTAAGCAGTATAACGCCAAGAGGTTTGCAAGCAGCTACTGCTGGAACAATTGCTGCGGTTTCTCCTTTTACTAATATTGGTGCTTTAGCTGCTTTGCCATTTACATCACCTAGACTAATGGGTGAGGCTGCTTTAAAAGCTGGTCAAGCTCAAAGGATTTTAGGCAAAGTTCCAACTGGAGATATCCTTAGAACTGCAAGACCAATATCAAGTGCAACAAGAGATATTGAAGCTCAACCATCACAAGAAGAGCTAGACAGAATGAGATATTTGAATAGCTTATTACAATAACCCATGCCCCAAGCATCCGAACGAGTTGGTCGTTTTGGTGAATACCTCACAGCAGCAATCTTGTCTCAAGTCTCTGATACAGTCAGCATCGTTCCACACAACGCATCCGCAGACATCATCTTTGAACATAACCTGAAGCTCTATAAGTGCCAGGTTAAAACTCAATCCAAAATAGAAAAGGCTAGAGGCAATTGGCGATTTGATATGCGTAAGGGCCAACGACTAGAACACAGAAAATACAAGAAAAACGAAATAGATGTGTTTGCGTTTGTCTCTTTACCACACCGCAATGTAGTCTTTTCTAAACCCTTAGAACAGGCTCAATTAACCATCGTTGATGAACACATGAAAAACAATGATGCTGTCAAGAACATCGCCGACATACTCAAAGATTTGCAATAATATATAAAACCCCTTAAACTACGCTAATACACTAAGGGAGATAGTATGACATCTAGTATGACACTCAACGAATTATTTGATCTTTACACAAAAGATCTAAACAGGCGCGGTGCTAAGACTGTTAAACGCATTAAACAGTTTTACGACAACGACATAAGATTAGCCCTTGGCGATAGAGATATCCAAGATATTATTCGTGGCGAAATAGCTACACTACATTTTAATATCTCGGAAAGATCCCCCTATACTTCCAATAAGTGTCTCTCTATCCTCAAGGCTATGTTTAATTTGGCTATTACTTTTAGCTACATAGAAAACAACCCGGCATTTAACATTGGTAAGAATCGTGAGATTAAACGCAAACGCTATTTGACCAACGAGGAGCTGATCGCCATAACCGAGCAGCTAGATCGTTTGGGCCATAAAGCAAGATACAAGCAAGGTTGCAACTTTCTATGGATGCTAATCTATACAGGGGCGCGTGTGGGGGAGATTAGAAACGCCAGGTGGTCAGACATTAAAGGCAACGCATTAATTATTAAAGACCATAAGACCGATCACTCAGGCGATGATCGCATTATCTTTATTACTCCCGGGGTGCAAAAGATATTAGATAAGTGTGAGCGCGTGGGGGAGAGAATATTTAACATAGACTCACCCAGATATGTATGGGATGTCATACGCAAAGAGGTTGGGTGCGAGGATGCTAGGCTGCATGACATCAGACATTCGTATGCCTCATGGTCATTAGAAAAAGTTAACCTCTCAGAGGTTGGTAACTTATTGGGCCATTCAGATGTTGCTACCACTCAAAGGTATGCACACATCCACAAAGAGAAGGCGATAGGCAATGCCAATGTTGTGAGCCAACACATTAACAGCATCGTATCTAATAGATAGTTATAAGCTCTTAATATCTATACAAACATTATCCTCATTGGTGGTGTGAATACCTAGCTTTAATAGGTACTCAGCCACGCAGTGAGGATCTTTGTTTTCTGTACGACAAAATTTTATAAACTCAGATACCAAAAAACTGTCCATGTAGACAGGTTTTCTACCATTCCTTTCATCAAGGATCGGATCTTCAAAGTCTGATAAATTCATATACATACCTCGTTACAAGTTTTCGTAATACTCTACCAATTTGTTTAAGTACCACCTGGCTTTTTCTAAGTCTTGGATGTTTGCATCCTTGTACTTATGCCTGTGTATATACTTAATAATTGATCCTTCTAAGTAAGATGGAAACTGATCGCCTAATTGCTGCTTGATGTAGTCTATACACTCCAAGCCGCCCTCATTGTAATGAGGCGGGTGATCCACCATATTATCTTTTGCATTGTCCCATTGTGTTGGGGTTGCATTATCTATACTCATATTCATCTCCTAATTAATTAATACTTGATTATGATAGTGGACACGCGTATATTAGTCTATAGTTAAATCACAACAGGGAGAATAATGCATACCGAGAGAAAATTTATTGACACCAAAGAACTAGCTAAGAGGTGGGGCAGAAGCTCCAGGACTCTGGAAAATTGGCGCGGCAAACAAGTTGGGCCTACATACTACAAGATTGAAGGAAAGATCCTTTATGACATAGAAGATGTAGAAAATTTTGAAACTGGTTCTAGGGTGTTATACAGTGGCTCACGCGATATTTAGTCCTTCATCATCTGACCGATGGTTTAATTGCCCGGCAAGTGCGTATCTGAATTATTCAGCAGAATATACAGTTAATATCGCAGCAGCTACGGGTACTTTAATCCATGAGATGTGCGAGATGCTTCTAAAAGGCAGACTCAATAACATGACCTTAGAAGAGTATTGGCTCGGTAAAGTTGTAGACATTGAAGATTTCCAAATAGAAGTAACCGAAGACATGGTTAAGTGTGCCGAGACTTACGTTGAATATATCTATAAAAGAAAAGAAGAGCTGAACGCTACCATGGTTATTGAAGAGAAAGTCTATATGGATGAGATCTCTGATAAATGCTTTGGTACTGCTGACTGTATTCTTATAGCTGAAGATCGTATTTGTGTTATAGACTTAAAATCTGGTAAATGGCCCGTAGAAGCTGTTAAGAATAAACAACTTATGATTTATGGCACTGGTGCTTTTATTCGCTATGGCAATGAGAACCCAGACATCACCATGGAGCTGACCATAGTCCAGCCAAGAATTAAAAACCCTATCAGAACATTTGAAATTACTACGCCCAATCTATTAAGTTGGGCTACCACCAATTTGAAACGAGCAACTGATGCTTGTGACGAAGAAAACCCACAACGAGTCGCGGGAGACCATTGCAGATTTTGTGCTGCAAAGACAGATTGTGATAAATATAAAAATACTTTTGGAGAGGTAAAATGACCGAAGTAAAAAATGAAGAGCTAACTTTTAGCTTTGATGATAATGGCAAAGAACACAAGGTTGAGGATCTGTCTGATGAGACCAGATTGCTATACAACAAAACTGTTCTATGCAACCAAGAAATAGCTAGATTGCAACAAGACTTAGGCAGGTTGCAGTTTGAGATAGAAATCAAACAACTAGCAGCAGCCAAATACAGTGGCGAATTAAAAGACGCTGTTGAAGGTGATGAGCCTAAAGTTGAGGTAGCAAAATGAGCATACTAGATAAAGTATTATCGAAAGCTAAAATGAAACCACCGATCATTTGCCTATATGGTAAAGGCGGTATTGGTAAAACAACCTTTGCATCAACAATGAACAATCCAATCATTGTTCAGTGCGAAGATGGTATTGGTAAGATTGAGTGTCCACACACTGATGTTGCTAAGACTTATCTTGAATTTGAATCATATCTTTTAGCACTGCTAAATGACGAACATGAGTTTAAAACTGTGGTCGTGGACAGCTTAGACTGGTTAGAAAGATTGATTAATGATCATGTGTGCAAAGAGAATGGCTGGTCTGATATCCAAAGCCCTTCATTCGGAAAAGGTTATGGCGCATCACTTGTAGTCTTTAAGGATTACTTAGACATCTTAACCAGACTGCGCAATGAAAAAGGCATGACCATTTTGCAAATCGCTCACAATGAAGTTAAGCGTTATGAAGATCCATCTAACGATCCTCACGATAAGCATCAAATCAAGCTCTATAGAAAAAGTGCTGACTTAGTGGTTGAACACGCTGACTGTGTGTTCTTTGCTAATTACAAAACTGGTTCTGTGCAAAAGAAAAATGCTAAAGGCGGCATGACCACTCAGGTCTTGCAAGGCGATAGGAAAATTTACACTCAGGAAGCTCCTGGCTACCATGCCAAGAACCGATATGGCTTACCTAGTGAAATGGATTTTGATTGGCCCACGATTCGTGAGGAAATGATCAAATGAGTAAATTGGGAGATGTAGAAGAGGGGAAGGTTATGCTTGGAGAGATTAGAGAGAAGCTCAATGCTTATATCAATAAAATTAATCCAGACGATAACTCTTTGCCTCTTGACGGATTGCATTGGTTTATCTCAATAGAGGCGGATTGTGAGGATTTAGTCGAACACTTGTCTGACTATAATTCTTATGACCCAGGTTAATTTAATAATAGGAAAATGATATGACAGACTTGACACAATATAACAATGGCAACGCTTATGATGCCAATGAAACAGAAACTGGGGGCGGTAGCCTAGAACCCGGTAGATACACCATGCATTTTGCAGGGGATGAAATTATTAATGGTAAAAACAATTGGGTAGCACTCAAGATGTATTTTGAAATCGATGGTACTACCATTGTAATGAATACAACTTTCACTTTAGGATCAGACAATCCTAAAGCTGTAGAGATTGGTGATATATCACTTAAACTGCTGCTTAAAGCCATGGGTGTTACATCTATGAAGAACACTGAAGAGCTGTTAGGTAAAGCAGTTTCAGGACAGCTTATTAGAGACCCTGACAACGAGCGTTACATGAAGATAGACCAGAACTATGGAAAGAATTGGCAACCAGTAGAGGCAGCCAAAGCACCGAGTCCAACACCTGCAGCTAAACCTGTAGAGGAAAACAAAGAAGACGATCTCGGTGACAAGATCCCTTTTTAACCCATTAGTATCAACTCCATCGCTGTGCGCTTATTGTGGCGCACCAGCGAAAGGTTTTATCTATGGCGGTAACGACAAATGGTTTGGAGCGTGTAGTATGGCCCATCTAAATAAAGTGCGCGAGGGTGAGAGACTCAAGAATGTTGCACAGATGAGTAACGAAGGTTTAGACTACGCAATCAAGCAAACCAAAGAGACCTATTTAGAGATAGCAAAAGACACAGGTTCTTATGTTATGCATGAATGGGGCAGAGAAAAGAGAGAGTTGCTTTTTGGAAAAGCAATAAGGGAATACCTGAATTGGGCCAATGAACAAGCCGAGACAGGAAAATTAGAGAGAACAATTAGAGATGGATCTAACTAAATTTTATGGAGAGAAAGGATTAGTCATTGATAAGAATTTTACTTTTGCCGTACAAGGCAACAGTACAGATGATTTAATGCGAGAGATGAACAATCAAGGTTTGGTTGTTAATCACCTAGACACCGCAGGTGTCGTAACCAGAGTCCCCGTTCGTGGGATACCTGGCGTTAAACCAGACATGGGAAACCAACGCTCTGGTTGGTATGTATGCAATGAGCTATCTGGTAATTACTTTGCCACCTATGGCAACTGGCGTACCGGGGAACAACACAAGTGGTCTAGCATTAACACCAATGAGCTAACACCCATTGATCGCAAGGCATTACAAAAACAAATGGATGAAGCTGTTAAGCGGGCTAATGAAGCGAAGCAGATTAGGCACAACGAAGTAGCTGTAGAAGT
>Ga0129351_1000963_pt1 | contig 11220 bp, 14 predicted proteins | sample CPBDNA_8_FD_94423 | JGI IMG/M metagenome (GOLD analysis project Ga0129351, IMG submission 94423) | Freshwater to marine salinity gradient microbial communities from Chesapeake Bay, USA - CPBay_Sum_27_0.2_DNA | ecosystem: Environmental > Aquatic > Marine > Coastal | place: USA: Chesapeake Bay... | reverse complement strand
TGGGCCAGTCTTCTTTCTTTTGAAATGGATATCATATCCTGTGACTGGGTCTGTTGGGTCTCCCAACTCTTCCATAGCTACTATTACTTGGTCGAATAGTTTTCTTTTTAGATTAAGAACTTTTACTGATTTATCGGCGTAGTCAATGCACTGAACGGCATAAGACCATCCACATTTTAAGTCAGGGTAAAAGTCTCGAACATGGTCATGTTCTTTGTTGTTAAAGGTTTCTGAGTTTCTATCAAAAGATAAGCACTCCATAGGAATATTCTTTCCATTTTCGCCTTTAATCCAATAGACATATCTAGGTAATAAGTCACCAACAAGTCTTACATGATGGTCTTCTTTACCTGCATAGTTATAAGTTTCAATTTTTTCTTTTTGGGCTGAGCCCTTGGTTTGGTTGAATCCAATTGCCATTTTTATTCTCCTTTTGTGTCTCCTCGAACATGAAGTGAATCCGACCTTCTTTCACTTCGAGCAGTCTGTTTTTCTCTATAATCTCCATTGATACTGGACATACCAATGAATCCAGTGTGGTGTCTTTTGTATTCACATATTCATGATAGTTGCGAAATGATGCGACACCTGCATACTCCACAACTTCTCTATCACTAAATGTGCGACCAGTTTCAAGTAAATCTTTCGGATTCTTGAGATATGACTTGCCACCGAATCGATACTGATAAAACTTAAATGTTTTATCGTAGTAGTTTTTTGGTTGAATCTTGTAAGTTATAATACGAAGGATAGTTACTATATCAGCAACATTTCCTTTGCTTACTCTCATTATCTTATTCCAATCAAATAGTAACATATTATAACAAATTTTTGAGCCCGTGTCAAGAACTATTTTTCTGAGCTACGATAGGCCCTTTCTTTTGCATTTTTTCTACATCTGCTGGGTCTATTGTTGCATGAACGTTTGCTTGTGCCATTTTTACAATACTTCCTTGGAAGATATAAGCTCCACAATGCATTAGCTCTACCATAGGTAATGCCCATATATCCATACCTAGCTTTCTACAATATTCTGAGAACATATAATCCTCTGAAAGATACCTGTTTTGTTCATTGATTATACAATCAAAGAAAGCAGTTATTTGTTCTCCTGGTTTAAACTCTCCTTCTCTTAAATGGTCGGGAGTATATAATAACTCAGGGTGTGCTTCTGCATACTCTTCAAACACAGCTCTTTCTATAATCATAAATCCAGTTGCACCTTCCTTGATTTTTACTGGTTGGAATACAGGTGCTTGTCCATTTGGGTACGCTTCAGGTAATGGGTTAAATACCATATCTCCTGCTACTTTTTCTAGTTCCCATGGTGTTTCGTCGTAGTCTCCTGTTTTAGCCGCTGTCAATACCTTTTCCCAAGCTATTGTTTTCTTAGGATATAATGCACACATAATTCTATAGAGTTCTGGATTTTCTGAAATGAGATGTATCATATACATCAAATCCATAGCTTTCCAATGAATATCACTATCTATAAAAATTAAATGTGTAGCGTCACTTTTCAAGAAATTAGCAACGCAATAGTTCCTTGCTCTAGTAATCAATGATTCGTTAAATAAATAATAAATCTGCATAGGAATACCATACTGCATAAACACAGATGTAGTATCCATCAATGATTTAGTATACATTCCATTACACATACCACCATACATTGGTGTAGCTAAAAAGAATTTCATCTTTCTCATTTCTTCTAAATTAAGTTGTATTTCTTGACTCATAATACATTTACCTCGTAATCTTGTTTTAAATAGTAGCCCATCCTAGCATTTGCTTGACGAGCTGCTGTTTTACCTTTTAAGTGTATATCAACCACAATGGGTTGTTTCTTCCCCTCTTTATCACGAATAACCCTACCGATTAACTGTGTGAGGAGTGGTTCATTATTGACTGGAGTTCCTAGCACTAGACAACTTAAATCGTTTAGTGATATACCTTCTGAGAATATTGACTGTGTACCAAAGAGTATATTTTTATCTCCTTTTATTTGTTCCATAGTCTTTTCTCTATCAGAAAACTCCATATCTCCTGTGATTGATACCGCTTTCTCGCCACACAATCTTGCGCAGGCTTTTAGAAAAGCGACTCTATCTGATACTACTAATACCTTATGTCCTTGTGCGGCATACTTTGCTGCAATCATACTTACACTATGCACATATTCTTCATTATATGCTAGATGATTTATGCGTTCTGCCCAAGGGGTATACGCACCATCTAAAAATCTTATATCAGACTTTATAATGTGAACTTTTGGTATTAAATAGTTCTCTTTTGGTGGCTTCATTACATTGTGTCCAAAGTAATCTCTAAATACCACATGACGCCCATCTTTTCTTTCCAGTGTTCCTGTTAAACCAATCTTATAACGAGCAGGCATTTCATCTATAATCCGAGTAAAAGTCGGACTACTGACATGATGCATTTCGTCTAAAATCACAGTTCCGAAAAGTTGTTTGATGTCGTCCATTCGTCTGTACAATGTTTGGATATTCCCGACACAGATAGGAGCGTCTAAGTTGAACTGTCCACTACCTATTCTGCCTGCTTGTATTCCAAAGCATTTTTGTACTTCTTTTTCCCACTGATTTCTTAAGTTAGTTGTGTGGGTAACAACTAATGTTTTCTGACCTAACTTTTTGGCTATAGCCAAACCTGTAAAAGTCTTTCCCCAACTTACCCAAGCGTTAATTATAGCGTTGTCATCTACCTCGTCATGTACTATCTTCTGTGAAGGTCGTAAATCAAACTTAAAGTCTGGAAGGTCTGCTTCCATGGTGACACGCTTATCGACTATCTCGTAGTCTGATGGGATTAAATCCTCTCTCCCCATTGGTATAGAAATCAATCCTTCTTTTATAAAGCGAATTGTTTTGAATACCATTGGTGGGTCAGTAGGTATACGAGGAGGAATTGTATAAGTAAGTTCCTTCTCGATACTATTGTGTAAATCTTTATTTACACTCATGTATATTCTGTTACTTAGAACTGCTTTCATGTATCTTATTTCTTAAATTCGTACTAGAAAAAGAGTGCTGTCTACTTGTGTAAAAAATCTCATGCAGTCCTTTGCCTGTAAAATGTCTGTCTACATAATCCTCTCCTACAAATCGAAGATGTATTTCTGTAGCTTCTAATAAATCTAGTAGACTTTGTTCTGTGTCGTAAGGAATAATCTCGTCTATGTACTTTACTGCCCGTAATTGTACATATCGTTCAAATACTGATTGAACAGGTACATTCTTTTCTTGTCTATCTAAACTAGGGTCTGTTTGTAATCCTACTATAAGATAGTCGCAGTTCTCCTTTGCTTCTTTGAGCATTACTATATGTCCTGCATGAAGCAAATCAAATGCTCCACAAGTAAATCCTATCTGTTTACCCATTCTTCCCAATCTTTTTTATTTATGTCTTTATTCATTTGAGAATTATTATCCCATGGACTAGACCAACCTACTTTTTGTTTTCTATTTTTAACATGCTCGGGCAAATATTCTGCCATATGCTCTCTCAGTAAATATTTATAAGTTCCTGAAGGATAATCTTTGTGTTGTTTAAATTTTATTCTGCCATCTGTTTGATAGATATATCTTACAAATTCTTGTGATAAATATACAGGTCTTGATTCTAAACCATGTAGTCCACAAGTTTGGTCTGTTGCAAGTATATTATTTTCAGAAGTTACCATCAAATCTAAAAATAAAGTACTATTAAAATATTGTTTATCTTCTTTGAATATAGCTTTCGGAATCCACTTATACTTCATACCATTTTCTATCCAATCTTTGTTATACCCCTTTGTATATCTTTTTACATGATGTTGATACCCTGTAAAAAATTCATCTGCACTATCTCCTGTTAACACAACTTTACATCCATCTTCAGAAGCTGCTTTTGCTAGTGCATATCTAGGGGCTCTTCTGTTATCATCATTCCATAAGTAATTATTTTCTTGTACCCATCGTTTCCCGTATTCATCTCTTTGTTTTTTAGTTAGAGTTACTACTCTGTATGGCACACCCCACTCTTCACAAGTTTTGATTGCCATTTCTGATTCTTTTGCAAACCCTTCTTGTCTGTATAGCTCTGCCTCTTCGTCTGAATATGCACAAATGTAAGCAGTCAAATCTAGTCCCATATCTTTTACAACTCCTAAAGCACAAGTACTATCCAATCCCCCACTTAAAAATATGGCAGTTTTTTGTTTATTATTTGCAACTTTTCTTATGCCGTTTACTAGGTTTTCTTTAAACTGTTCTTTATCAAATTTATCATTTCTTATTTTGTAACCACCCCATAAGTTTAGACCTTTCTTTAGTATACTCTTCTTAGGATACCAATGATAAATTTGACCTGGTTCTACTTTCATTACATTAAAGAAAGGGCTGTTGTTGCCTATCCATATAGGATTTTTCCAAAAATTATCATATATATCTACAGGTAACATCTTATCAAAACTAGCAAGACTTGTAGTTACACTGATTCCGTCATTTGGTTCCCTTTTTATCCACAAAGGTTTAGCACCAAAGTGGTCACGAACTATATCCATTCTACCAGTTATGTAGTCAAAATAAACAAAAGAGCCATGCCAATTAGTAAATTCTATAAATTTTAGTCCATACTTTTCATATCCTTCAGCAAGAAACTTAGTATCACTTGGTATATTTGAATCATACATTTCTCCATTGAAAACCATAATATTACCTTTGCTAGTAATATACGGCTGTATTTCATTTTCTCCTGATATATCTAGTAAGACATGGGCAAAAGTAAGATTTACCATATATCTTATAGTTTCTCCACGCGCATCAGGGCCACGAAAGCGCTGCCTATCAATCATTTTATCGGCTTTATTACCTTCAGTAGTGACTACAAATCCACACATTAATACTTCTTCCAGTTTAGAATTGTATTTACATCAATATCATCCCATTTTAGAAACTCAATATCATACATAATTATTTTATCACTAGTTGGGTCTTGAGATTTTAAATGCACAGATACTCCTCTAGTATACTTTTCATTCAGAGTCATCTCTCTTGTTTTTACTTCACCACTCTTCAAAGATTCGTATTGTAATAATACTACTCCACTTCTAAGTGCTTCTATTAATTTATTTATATCTTGCGCCATGTGTCTTTTTTCCTCTCTTCACAATATTCCCATATTTTCCATGGTATTCCTTTTTTGTATAAGACTCCTGCCCATCCCAAGCTTTTCTCAGGAGGTCGTGCTTGTATAAAGGGGAACGGAACATCTTTGAGCCAGATAACTGACGCAATATCCTTTTTTTCCACTTTTCGAATCTTATGGTATTTAAGTGTTGCCTTTTGGGTTTTTTCATTATACCAATATACTCCATTACTATCTACAAAATGTTTACCTCTATGTTTCATCATTGAAACCTCATCTTCAATTAGATACTTTAGAGGGTACAGACTTTTCATAGGTGTCTGCAACCTTCTTATGCCAATCGTTTCTCCTAGCATATTCTTATCGTCTACTACTTGGTCTTCTAACCAGAGTATGCCATCAATCTCTTCAGGCTCTTCGTGCAATACATAACAAGGATATTTTATCATTTTGTTCTTGGAACTAACCAGTTCTTGTGCCAAAACTCACATACTTCCTCATAAGATTTTTTAGTATATAAACAATACCAAATCTGTTCAGGTTGAATTGCTTTTATAAGATTTGGTTTTGACAAATCAATTATTTTACCTGTTTGTTTTCTTAGATTAAATTCAATAGAAGTATTGCAATCTTTTGGAAAATGTTTTACACCGTGGTATTCCCATCGCCATTCAAATCTTGCTGCTTGAACCCCTGCTAATCCAAGTGTATGTCCTTTTTTTCCAACTACACCTTCTTTTCTGACTTGTGTTATTTCATTTGTAAGACCTATGAATGTTCTTAAGTGTTCATCCATATATTCTCTAAAAGTATAGCAAGTTTTTATATTTACATAAGGTATTCTCTCGTCAAATGTACAAGCCTTTTCTAATAAATAATCCCAATCTGGTTCAAAATCAATTTGCATACAGCTTTTCAAACTTCCCTAATGAGTAGTCATCAGCAACATCAAAGTCACAACCGATAGGGGCGCCAGGTATTGACAGTCCTCTATCTTTCTGTATAAACTCTTGTAGTTTTGCTGAGTAATGTTCTACTTCATCTTCAGGCACCTCTGCTAGAATAGAGTCATGTACGAGTGCAAACATTTTTGCTTTCATACCAGTCTTCTCTATATACTTCTGCATATCGATACCACCCATAAGGTTGACATCTGATGCAACAGACTGTACTAGAAAGTTGATACCACTACGAACTTCATGTGATGCTATTCCCTTGTCTTGCGAGAATACATCAGGTAGTCTTCTCTTTCTACCAAATCTACTGTAAACAAATCCATTTGCTTGAATAAATTTCTTTTGGTCATCTAACCATCTTCGCAAGTTAGGGAAAGCTTCAAAGTAATCTTTGATTGTTTCATTCGCTTCTTGCACAGTAAATTCTTTACCACTATCTTTTGTGACCTGCCAAGCAATCTTAGTTGGTCCAGCACCATACATGATACCGAAAGTCACAGCTTTTGCTTGTTGTCTCTTGTCGCCGTACATCTCTGCGACATCATCAACATCGCAAGGCAGTCGGAAAACTTGTTTCGCAATCGTACTATGGAAATTACCTCCATCTGAGAACACTTTCATAAGTCCTTTATCGTTTGCAAGGACAGCCGCACAATATACTTCTGCTGTTGTTAAGTCCATCGCAACTATCTTGTGTCCTGCTTTCGCTTTGATACAACCCTTTACAGTCGGATTGTCACGCGGTAACTGTTGCATATTCAGTTTACCACTAGATGATAGTCTGCCTGATGTCGTGCCGTGTAGGTTGAAGTTCGTCCTAAGTCGCCCATCCCTGTCCAGGTTAGGTATAATTTTATCAAGATATGTATTCTTGATTTTAACCTTTTGACGAACTTCAAGTATGTGCTTGGGAACATCATGCTCTTCAGCGAGATTGCCCAAGACTTCTGCGTCAGTTGACAATGCACCCGTTGCAGTTTTCTTATCAGATTTGAGTCCAATATAATCAAACAGTAAACTACGCAGTTGTAGTGTAGAGTTTGGATTGAACTCGCCTTTTGCTGATATAAATGCTTTGACTTCAGGAAAAGCATACAAAGCTTCTACAGCTGCATCAATATCTTCTTGCATACGCTTTTGACCGAACTCTAAACGAACTCTGTCGAAAGGAACGCCGTTGCCTTCAATCTGTTTCAGAAATCTACAACCCTCTACAAGAATATTTCTGTAGACCCAATAGAGTTTCTCATTTGTTTTGAGTGCTTTTTCAAACTTCTCGAACAATAGAAATGTTACTATCGCATCCATTGCAGCATAGTTTTGCATAACTTCAAATGGAACCATGTCATAACTGAACGATGCTTTGAGAACACCAGTTCTTTTACGATAATCTTGAATCCAGTTATCTAACTCTGCTTCGTAATCTCCGTAGTCAGTATGTTTGATTGCAAGTGTTTTCAAGCCATGTGTGCCTGGTCTTTCATCAAACATATAGTGCATGAGCATTGTATCTTCAAAATGAGGAAACTCAAAGTTGAAATGATACTCAAACCATTGTAAGTCGAACTTAGCATTGTGAAATACTACTCGTTTCTTGTTGAATATCTCTTGCATCAATCTCTCAGATTCTTCATCCATGCAGTCACAATCGGCATATATGCCATGCTCTTTTTCATAGGACATAGAGAAACCAAGCATATAGCCATCACGGCAGTATAATGCTGATGTCTCCGAGTCAAGCGCTATGAAGTCGCCTTCGTGGTCTAACGCATCTTGCAGCCACTTATTAAGTTGTTCTGTATCTTGTATGCCGTAGCATTTGTCTTTGCCTAACGATTTCTGTGTCAATTCTCCGCTTACATATCCTGTAATACTCTCGACAGCTTCCTCGAATGTTTTCTTTGCTTCTGGTCGAAACTTTATCATAGCAGGATTGATTATTGCTAAAAACTTATCATCAACAATTTTTCCATTGTACTCTGTTATTGATGTCTTTCTCGTATACATTTTGAAAGGCTCGGAACCTACAACAATGAGCCAATCATACGAGTCAATATCGATTTCGATATCAACATCTCTTTTCAAAATTTTCTTTTTAGAACTATCACTACATAGAGCAAATCTATCATGCTCGAAGTCAAAGTATTTGTTCCAATTTATACTCGACATTGTAGTTTCTATAATTGCTACTTTAGCCATATAATTTTTCCTTTAATCTTTCTATCTCTGGTCTTGTCAAATTACCAGGGTCTATATTATCTCTTAGTTTTACTACTCTTGCAGACATTTCTAGTTTCTCCGCAAGGTCTTTTGCTTTTTCAGCTGCTTGTATACCCGCCTCATCCCCGTCAAACATAATATCTAAACCTTGAACTCCTTGAAGTTTCAGTAGACTTAGTTTGACCCAATTCACTTGTTGTGTGCCAAAGCAACACACTGTATTTTTGAGACCTTTGTCCCAAAGGTTAAGGGCATCAAATATGCCCTCCACCAATATAACTCTGTTTTGTATAGGTTTTACTTTTGCTGGACACATAGGCATTTCTACACCTTGTGGGTAGATATAATACTTTTGTTTACTAAAGTCGTCCAGACTTCTACCTATTAAAGCCACCGTCTTGCCTGTGATATCTCGTATTGGAAAGATGATGCGATTCTCGAACTGGGGAACATTCCATGTGAACGCATCCCATATTGCAAGAGTCTCCTCAGATATATTTCTGAGTCCACCACCTTTCCACGATAGTCTATCCTTTGGGAGTTGGATACCGACAGTTGCTGACCTGACTTTGTTGATTGATTCTTTAATTCTGTGCATACGAACTTCTAGTGGAGAAGCTGGTGCACCGAAATATGTAAATAGATTACCTTTGTAACCACACGAGAAACAGTGAAATATCCCTGTTACTCTATCGACTCGCATAGAAGGATTACTGTCATCATGCTCTGGATTGAGACAATGAATAAGTGCGTCTTTACCTGAAAGACGGTAATTAATTTGTTTATCTTTTAGTAAGTCTTCTGCTATCATAATTACATATATTATACATGATTTTTAAGGATTTGTCAAGAACTATTTTTTCTAACACACCAACTAGAATCTTCAAATTTCCATATATCATCAAAACTATACCCTTTCTTTTTAAAAAAATAATTAATAGTATCATATGTTTCAGGCCATTCCTTATCATTATAATCATGCCCTGCTATGTACTTGCCTTCTTTTACTTTTGGATAGTATAACTCTAAGTCTTGTAAGACAGCATCTCTACTGTGGTCACCATCTATGTATACTAAATCAAAACATTCGTCTTTGAAATGATTATGAATTTTATGTGACCAAGTTTTATAAAAATGTATATTGTACCAATACCTAGTATTTATTCTTGCTTCCATTAGAACTTGATAACCTTGTGGAAAGTCGTATGGGTCTATCGTATGAATCTTTTTAAATTTATTACTAGAGGCAAACATCATTGTTGATTCTCCAGCATAAGTTCCAATCTCAATCATATGTCCATCTACTAAGTCTAGCATATTGATTAAATGTATAAGACCAAACCACTCACGATTTGGTTTTATATTCCACTGGTTTGGTGGGCAAAATCTCATACTACCCCACTCTTGTTGTGAGCCTTCAGTTAGATAGTTTTCATTTTTGTTTGTGTTTCCAGCCTTCAAGCTCGTCTCCTATCTTCTCAAATTCTATGTAATCTGTTCCCATAGAATCTATACCATTCTCCTCATAATACATTGACTTCCATACTAATTCCAGCATTTGGAAGTATATAGCTGCCATTCTATCTCTTTCTTCTGTTTGACCCCATAGATAGAATACTAACCACCATTCTTTATCGAATCGGCATACTCTTATCTCTTGCCCATGTAGGGCAGGGAGTTCTAAAAGACATCTCATCCTCTGACTCCCTGCTATGGGGTACCAGTTTGGCATACAGAGTATGGGAGATTTTACTCCGTCTTTTGCCAAACTTTCCCTTAACTTTTCATTTAGCGGAACATTTTGTATATTTTCTTTTACTTTGTCTTGTTCTAATAACCATCCAACTGTTCTCACATACCAAGTATGTGGTGGTAATGGTACTAGTTCCGCAGTTTCTCTACTTATTCTATCATAAGCCATCGTTCATTTCCTTGTATCTTTGATTCCATTCGTCTTCGTAAATTGTTCTAAACTCTTCTAGTGTTGGAAAAGGTATTTCTATTCCTTGTCTATTGGACTTTATCATATTTTGTAGATACTCCTCGTATGCTACTTTAAGTTGTCTTTCTGTGTATAAAAGCATTTGCTACTCCGTAATCGAAAAAGTACTTTAGTGCAAGTTCATAAATACCTGACACATTTTTCACTTCCCAGTGGTCAATATCTGTTGCATTTCCTACTGTTGCTATGAACTCTCCTTTGTGCCAAATATGAAACCCTGCCATACATTGTGCCTCTGTCCACTCTGCAGTGTTGTGAGCATTTCTTAGTGTTGGCAGGATTCTATCTTGCTTAAATACTATTTCGTATAATCTATTATCTGTTCTATGTTGTGCTGTGAGTTGGATATCCCTGTTTCCCCACTCATCAAGTTGTAACTTTGTAATGCCTGGAAATACTTTTCCAAGTCTTTTATAGTCTTTTATGTCATGACTAATTACCCAAGCTTTCATATTGTAGTTTAATACATTATTTAAAGCTATTCTATTCATTCCAGGGTGTATAGCATACTCGTTCTTTTGGTCACTATACCATAAAATTACTGGGTCTACAAACCCATTGTCTATTACATTTTTGCAGAAAGCGTACAGTCTTATATCTAATCTATCTTGCTGTCGATTCCACCAACCCTTTACATTGTGTAATACTGGTTTAGGTACTACTTTAAATAAATCTGTTGTATTTATTTTACCAATACATATTCTTTGTTGTAAAGCATTATAAATCATATGCACTCTCACCTGTCTCCATTGTTTCTTTTAGTTCAGCTTTTTCATCTGGGTCAAGTGCGGTGTGAGGGCCAATCTTTAAAGTGTCCCAGTTCATTTCTGATACGAATGTCTCTGCTTTTCCACTTCTCATTTTATCACATTTGAACTTGATACAAGGCTC
>Ga0129351_1000962_pt1 | contig 11234 bp, 6 predicted proteins | sample CPBDNA_8_FD_94423 | JGI IMG/M metagenome (GOLD analysis project Ga0129351, IMG submission 94423) | Freshwater to marine salinity gradient microbial communities from Chesapeake Bay, USA - CPBay_Sum_27_0.2_DNA | ecosystem: Environmental > Aquatic > Marine > Coastal | place: USA: Chesapeake Bay... | reverse complement strand
CCCTCAAGGTAATCGATGGTACCAGTGGTGGTATCTAAAGTATCAATAGTACCCGTTGTCGTATCTAAAGTAGCAATGGTGCCGATGCCACTGTAAGAAACATTAGTACCCTCAAGATAATCAATGGTACCTGTTGTGGTGTCCAGTGTGGCAATAGTACCAACACCAGAAGTATTAAGGTTGGTGTTAGTGAGATAATCAATAGTACCAGTCGTAGTATCAAGAGTTTCAATTGTACCAATACCAGAAGAATTGATATTTGATACTGTTAATTGTGTGGATGATAATACTTCAGTATTGTCAATTTTATAAGTTTTTCCTGTAGAGAGATTGATATTCTCGGAAGATCCAAAATTATCCCCAGTAGCTTCAAACTGGAATGTCTTTAATCCATCTCCAGAGTCAATCGTAATACCTCCACCATCAGCTGCAAAGTCATTTACAGCACCAGAAGCAAGTGTTATATTAAGATCGGTTACTTCAACTACAGTAGAATTAATAACGGTTTGAGTACCATCTACTTGAAGATCACCTTTAACTATAACTAAACCAGTATTATCCCCTACACCAGATGGATCAATAGTAATGGAAGAAGGTCCAGTAATGGAATCGGAAGTAATTCTAATCGCAGAACCTTCAACGCCAGTGTGGAATGCAGTTGCAGTTACGACACCAGTAATATTGATGTCACTGTTTAATTGTACATGAGATCCAAGAGTAAGTGTGCCGCTTACATCAAGATTAGCATTGATATCAACATCAGAACCAAAGGTAGAGATACCTGCAACGTTTAATGTTTCTGAGATATTTGTCGTGTCAAGTTCTGTTCTTCCATCAACATCTAAGTCTGCATTGATGTCAACCGCAGATGCAAATGTAGATACTCCAGAAACATTGAGATCATCTAACTCCGTATGTCCATCAACATCGATAGAGGCATTGATATCAATATCAGAACCAAATGTTGATATACCTACGACATTGAGAGTTTCTGAGATATTTGTAGTGTCAAGTTCAGTTCTGCCATCAACATCCAGGTATCCACTTACATCAACATTGGCATTAACATCAACATCGGAATCAAATGTCGAAATACCAGAGACATTTAAGTTAGTACTGGTAAGGTAATCAATTGTACCAGTGGTAGTATCAAGGGATTCTATAGTACCAATACCAGAGGTATTCAAATTGATATTGGTAATGTAATCAATAGTTGCATCAGTGGTATCTAACGTAGCGATAGTACCAATACCAGAAGAAAGATCAAGGTTACCAATAGCAATAGTCGTTACATCTAATATCGAAAAAGTACCTACACCAGTGTAAGAAATATTAGTTCCCTCAAGGTAATCAATAGTACCTGTTGTGGTATCCAGTGTAGCGATGGTACCAACACCAGATGAATTTATATTTGGTACAGTTAATTTGGTCGAAGATAATACTTCAGTCCCATTAATCTGATATACTTTTCCAGAACTTAAATTTATATTTTCACTAGACTTCAATGATGGAGCAATTCCACCATTATATGAATATAGGAATGTTGCTTGACTTCCAATTCCAATTCCAGCACCATCCAATAATGCATTTGTTGGAACTGTAGTAGCAATACCAACTACAAAATCAGCAAGTTCAACTGTTGTTGAATTTATAATTGTTTCTGTACCATCTACATATAAATCACCTTTAATTCTCACTAATCCAGTGTTATCTCCAACTCCCGCTGGATCTAAAACTATCTCGGAAGGACCAGTAATTGATACTGATTCTGCACTGCCATTGGAGATATTAACTCCAGAATCAGTAGTTCTAAATTTTTCTAAATTATCGTAATATAATACAGAAGAACCATCTACATTGAATATAGCATAATTTTCTGTTCCTAGGGCGTTTTGTATATTGACCCTCGCTGTTCCCCTGATATTAAGATCACCAACACCAACATCAACAATATAGGAATTAAAACCATCATTATAAATTTGTAAATCTCGAAGAGAACCAAAACTTAACTTATTTGAATATCCAGTTAATTTAACATCTCCAGCAAACGTGCTTATTCCGCTTACATTTAATCTGTCAAACAGACCACTTTGACCGTATTGTGTAGTAGCACTGCTAATTCCAGCATATGTTATTCTACCTCCACCAAATTCCTCTTTCCATGGAGTTAATAACGTAACAGTTGTACCAATTCCAACCCCAACAGTGTCTCTTTTGGCAAATAAATGCCCATCATAACTATTAAAGGCCAATTCTCCCAGTTGAAGATCGGAAAGAGTTGGTCTTTGTCCAGAAACAGAAGACCTTTTAATTCTTATGATGGTTGCCATTTTTGTCTTTTTAGATTAGGTGCGTACCAAAACAGCAGTTATTAACACTACCTTATCATGTATTTATCTGTTGCCCAATAACAAAAAAAGGGACCTTGCGGTCCCGTCGATTATTCTGATTGTGCTTCCGATTCTGGTTCTGGATTGGGAGAACCCCCAATGACAGTGAGAGCTTCAATAGCACCTTGAATTTTCAAGTATTGTTCCTTTTTGATATTGAATTGTCTTTCGAGTTCAATCAAATCATTTCTGAGTGATTCTTCTCTAGCACTCAGTTCATTTAGCATTTCTTTTTGTTCCATTTTTTATTTCAATGTAAAATGTCTGAATTATTTATTATACAATAAATAGTAAAAAAAGTCAAAATGGCAAGAAAGACATTTAAGAGAAGTGGAATTAGAAGAGATAGAAATCTCTCTGACTTAAGTAATAAAGAAGAAGCCTTAAATAATCTCTTAGATACCCTAGTTGATGGTCTAGATTCTACTTTTATAACTCAGGATTTAGATTCGATTCGAAATTTATTTTCGAATAACATGACTAGTGAAAACTACCAAAGCGTAATTGGAAGTGCGGTTGAAAATACAACTGCAAATGGAATAAATTTACCTGCTTTTCCTAGGATCACTTATCAAAATCGTTTAGATAGATTTAAAATATATGCAGGAACTCCAATATATAATGGTGGAGATGGATTAACTGCAAACTATTTTAATTCTGATCAAGTCGTTTTAACTGGATCTACTGATCCAACAGTTGATAATATTTTTTCTGGGGTATCAACTGCATTACCTATCCCTAGCGATACATTTTGGGAAAGTGGAAATTTTGACTACACGGGAAAATTGCACCCCCAATCAGTAAATTCTAGTGGTGGAGTGAAATGGGAAGGATTTTTTGTTCCTATCGAAACTGGAGTGCATAATTTTTATGTTAATAGCACTCAAGGTTTTACCGCAGATTTTCAGGCAGATGGTTACGTTTCTGGAGTAGGAACATATACCGAATATTTAAACATTGGATTCACTACAACTCTTGGTGGTAGTACCGCTGCTCAAGATGGAACTATAACAATAATACCAGCAGATTCTATCAAATATATTGGTTTAGGTATGTCTGTAACTGGACCTGGAATTAATCCTGGTTCCTATATTAGTGCAGAATCTGAAGGCGGTATAGATAGGACCACTGGAGTAATTACATTATCTAATGATGAATATGAATCTCCCATAGACTACCAAGTTACAACGCCTGGTACATACAACTTTACTTTCTTCAGAGATTCTGGTAAAAGTGCATCTTCATCTTTTCCCACACAAGTATTGAATGCATTTACACCGTACAGAATAAAATTTAGATTTTATGTTGATCCAAATGCTAGTACTGGATCTGGAGTAGATAGATCAATTGATATAAATTTTAGCACACCAAGTGGTAGCACGAGCACCAATTTGAGATATAGTTATCTTTATTCACTGTTTTATGATTTTAACAATCCTGGTTCATTTAATGAATTTGTAAATAAATCAGTTCTTTTTGGTGGGGGATCTATTGGTGGAAATGGATTGAGTCAATATGTTAGTGTTGAGACTACAAAAAAGGTTGATATAAAATATCAACCAAAAACAAATTTGGATTCTATTAGGAGGTCTCCTGTCTCATATACTGGATCAGTTGTCGCTGGTAGTCCCGTAATAAATGTATCGGATACAACAAATTTAGAAATTGGTAATTATGTTTTTTCTAATGAATTGCCATATCAGGGTTCAAGAATAACTGACATTATTATCAATGAATCTATTATTGTAGAAACTCTTCCAACTTCGACAAACTCAAATTCAAATCTTACTGTTATTGATCATCGTGGTTTTATACGTAGAGCAACAACAACTGGAATTTACCAAGATGGAAATGGGAAAGGTGTATTGAGTTTACAAAAAATAACAAATGTGGATTTGCCAGAAGAATGTGTAATGATATCGTCGTACACTTCTGCGTATACAGTTGCGAGAAAAAGTTCTTCTACTAATGGTGTGCCATATGGTACAACTTACTTAGAATTTAATCCTTACGTCGCAGCTGGAGGATCTTATGATACTTACTTTTATTATAGTAGAGGTTTAGTTGACGAATCTCTTACATCATTTTGCAATCCTTCTTTGACAAGGTGCTTAATGGCATCATCGGATGTTGCCGCTGGAAATATTCAAATTCCAGTTGAAAATACTTATGGAATTCAAACTGGATGGAAAGTTCAAGGATTTCAATTCCAAGACGGAACAACTATAAATTCGATTGGAAGTAATCCTCCCAGGGTCACATTGAGTAAAGTAACAGCAAAAAATATTGTCACTGGGGGAAATTTTACAGTAACTAATGCTAGTGATCCAGTTAGTGATGATAGACAACTTTGTTGTCCACCAACGGATACATCTCCACCATTCAATCCAACTTTGGATGGATTGGAAACTACTCCAGCAGAACCAAATCTAAGAATAGAAAATGGTAATATAGTCTTCTACGCACTTGGTGGTAATGTTGATGATGCAAAAATATCTGATTACTTAGAAACAGATTTTGCGAATAATAGATTGCAAATTAAAGTTGGAGATGGTAGAATTTTTAATATTCTTTGTGTGTAATTATAGTCTTAATAGCAGATAATAGGTCTCTTCATTAATCTGAATGGGAACCTTATGTGTGAAAGTAGTTACATCAGTTTGCGATAAAGAGTCTACATTAATGCCAGTAATTGTAATATTATCCCCAAAGAATAATTCACCCATAGTTACCTCTTCTGAAAGAGTTTTTAATGTAGTTCCATCTTTTGTCCATGGGTTATTATCACTAGAGAATGCTCTAACTCCATTAATAAAAATTCCTGGAGATTTATCATTACTTAATTGAGAATAATTATAATTTGTTGAACCAGGATCATCTATCTTTATATTCCCCTCAAACTTTATATCTCTGACAGCAGACGTATCATCTGTTCCTTTGTATTTTTGTTTAACAAAATAATCAGCAGTCTCTAAATTTGCTTGGGTAGACTCAAAAATACCATTGATAGAATCAGACAAATAACCACCAAACTCTTCTGTGTCTTGAATTTCTGGTTCAATATAATTGAGAAGATTTTCTTGAGTTACTTTATCTTGACGCACAAATAAAAATGTCGAGTCATTAACCGAATCAACTGTTACAGTCGTTCCAACTATGATTGTTTGTGGTGTAGATGTAGAAGTAGCAATGGTAGTATATGTGTATGAAATTTCAAGATATCCATCGCTACTCTCTGTGTATGTCGATTCTGAAGAAAGAGTGAGATAATCTGAACGATATACAGAAGAACCACCTAAACCACCGTAGGCACGGTTTGCTTGTGCTGCTCCACCTTGTTGGTCATTACCTGCCGATGGTCCTGCTAAACCCCCAGGAGCTCCACCACCGCCGCCACCGACACCACCACCGTCTCCCCCAAGGGCAACACCACCGTCACCATTACCACCATCACTAATAGAAATTGTAGAAGTGGTAGACGAAAATGCCCCGCCATCTCCACCTCCATATGCATATGGGGAATTTACTGGACCTGAATAGTTACAAAGCGATCCACCGCCGCCACCTGCGCCGCCACCAGCAACTGCTATTGTGGTATTATCAAGAGAAACGGAGGTATATCCACCTCCACCGCCCCCACCACCAGAGGAACCTCCAGGTCTATCATCACCACCAAGACCACCACCAAATCCACCACCAAGTCCTCCTGCAAAATTAGTCTGTCCAGAATTTAATCCATTACTGCCACCACCTCCAACGGAAAATAAAAGAGTACCAGAAGTGCCATCTGGAAGTGTGAATTCGGCATATCTACCCCTACCACCTACACCACCAAGAACAGGAGCTCCAGAACCACAAGCATCCGCTCCCCCAGATCCACCACCACCAGCAGCAATCTTAATGCTAATATTACTGCTATTAGATGGAAGAGTATATTCGTATGATCCAGGAATGCTCTTGCTATCAGAGACTTGATTTGAAATGACCGTTGTAGTAACTGTTACAGGCGATAATCCAACTGATGCTGGAGTTGTAGATAGTTGAAACTTAGTTAGTGTATCCGAGTTGCAAACATAATAATCTTGTGATGTAACTAAATTACTAGATCCAGTATTCACATTTTTTGTTACGTTTACAACATCACCATCAGTAAAGATAAAATCATTTTTTGGTTTAAATGTGATAGTTGCTCCAGAAACGTCACTACCACTTGCGGATGCAGTATATTTTAAATCTGGTATCTCAATTTTATGTACAGTTCCACCATCTGTAGTTACTGTGGTGACAAACTCACCATTATAAACTGTTGATGCAGATCCAGTCACTCCACTTATAACAACAATATTCGGTGAATATATGTTGTAGGAACTGGACAGAGATACTTCTAGTTCTGTGGAATTTCCTGTTGTAGATGCAGTAGATACAATGGAATTTATTGGTATTACTTTATCTACATCAAAAACAAAAAAACCATCACGGATATTATTGAAAGGAATGGATGATAAATTTCTTAAATTATTTTGAATAATTCTCAAATCATTAGCAATTCCAACTCCACCAAGATTACTTAGTGCTTGAGTATCATTGGTGTTCTCTTCTAAATTTAAATCTATTCTAAATCCTTGATTTTGCTTTACCATTTTAACTGTGCGTGATGTTCCAACCCTTCGATCTTAAAAATGCAATTTTTTCAAGAGTGCCTTCATTTGGTGCTGAATTGTTTCTTAAGTTTATCGTTACTCCTCCACGACTTACTTCTTCATAATTATCAACAAGATCATTAATAATTTGTTCAATTGCTTGTTGTGTAAGACTATTATTTGATATATCCATGTATCTAATTCTATATAGTTCCTTAAATGATCCTTGTTTGTAGTTAGTAAATCGGTTATTGTATAGAATTAGGTAATACAAGTATGGGCATTCAGTAAAGTCAGGAATCTCACCAGCAATCTGATTGTTATGTGCGTAGAAGTATCTCAGTCTTGGTAAGTTCTGGAAAGTTCCAATAGAAGTGAATCTATTATTATACAAAAAGAGATAATAGAGGTTAGAAAGGTTCTTGTAAGAAGGGATCTGTCCAGTCAGTTCATTATAACCAAGTTGTACATAATAAATGTTTGGATTTGCAGCAAAGTTTGAAACTGATCCACTAAACCTATTATGATACATCCAAATGTATCTGAGATTTGGATTTGATCCAAAATTTGGAAGAGATCCTGTTGTTCTTCCACGGGAACGATACCAAAAATAATAGAGAGAAGAGCAAAAAGTTAGACAATTGGGGTGGATTGGAGAAGTCAGAAGATATCCAGAGTCCAACAAAATATAATATATTGATTTAAGGTCCTTGAAGGTATTTTCTGGAATTACATATGAAGTGTCACCAGATGGGTCTCCACCAGTAATATAAGTGTATCTCAGATCAAGATAGTAGAGTGATTCATTTGTGAATCGTGGTAATGCTCCAGTAACATAAGATGCATAGCAATGAAGATAACGTAATGATCCACAATTATCGAATCTATAGGTAGATCCAGAAAAAAGTGATCCAAGACTTCTACAATAATATGCATAGAAAATTTGAAGAGACTGTTTTCCAATCGTATTTTCTGGAAATTTTAAACCAGTAGAATGGATGTAAATATTAGTGATCGAATTATTATTTGCACTGATTGAAAATGTAGAATCGGACAAGTAGTAATTTCCTGCCAAATATAAAGTAGATAAGTTGGTAAGTTGTTTTACGTTATAAGTATTTCCAGATCCACTTGCAGTATTGTCAATGCTTCTAAAATCATTAGATCCAACTCCATAATATGTGCATGTATTCGGAACATTTGGTATTTGAGCACTTGGTTGGTACGTATCTGGGTGGAAATATGCGCCTCCACCTCTATTGAAATCAATAACTCTTAAATTCGGGAACCTATTTGCAATAATATTTTGATCTATGGAACCATAAAAAGTTCCTTCCATATAAAGTTCTCTTAATGATGTTGGGAATTTATTTGCAACATCAGTACTAAATCTTCTTTCACTTTCTATATCACTTTGATATAAAGGATTTCTCATCAAATAGATGTAGAATAAATTTGGAGCAATTATATTGAAATTGGGTAATGTTCTTAATTTATTATATGCGAAATCCAGTGTTGATGCATTTATGAATTTTACGACTGGTAACTCTGAAATATTTGCAGATTGAATTTGGATTCGAGAAATTCGATCTGGATTGTAATAGAATTGGATATATCTTTCCCTAGATGTAGAAGATCTGTATCTTATTGTAGAAGTTGTATTGCCAATATTTACATATTTTGAGTATCTACTTTCATTTGCAGTCTCAACGATTTTCCAACTAGCAGGAGTAGATTTTATCAGTCTGTCAAGATTAATAGTTGCATTTAAATTTCTAAAAAATCCTGTAAAAATAACAGGAATTCCTTTCATTGCATAGAGAGTTACTGTTTGTCCCCCAATATTGCACTGGATTTTTGAAGTTGGAAACTCGGATGGAAATTCTTTTTGTTGTGGTACTATTGCTGTTTGTATTCTTGGTCCACTAATTTCTGCAGACTGAGTTCCAAATTGCAAAGAACCGCCACTGATGATGGTTGTTCTTGCTCCGTATGATATTCTTGCTTTTCCTTGGATTGTTAGATCTGTACTCGTTGCTCTTGGGTCACTGGAACTCCAAGCACTAATTCTAGATGTGGAAATATCACCAATTCTAATTGTTGCAGATCCGCCGAATCCGTCCAAATAACGATATCTAATTGCAAACCCACTTAAAGTTCCACTAATGTTTAAATTTCCAAATAAGGTAACATCTGTTCCCGCTCTTTTTTGTAAGATTCCATCATACTGTTCCGAATCCCTATAATATCTGTCTAATGTTTCGTGGAGGGGAACACTTAATCTAGAAAAACTAATCCAGTCGTGTCTACTGGCACCAGCATCTGCAGATCCAGCAATAATTTCTAGATCTAAAGGATTTAAATTAAGTTCCTTTAATGCAGAAGTCTTACTTTCTACATCAGATAAAAAACTTAAAACATTAAGTCCGAATATTTTTGGGTTTCTAATTGCCATATATTTTCCTATTAGACAGTTCTCATATTGACTATTAGGGGTCTACGAGATACCATATCGATTGATATTACGATAAAAGTATTTATCAATAACTAGTCAGACAGTTTTCATAGAGATCTTAGGGTCTGTCAAGACAGTGGTAGATACGTCAGGGAATCTATACTCCCTAAACTTTCTTTTGCAAACGTATTAAACGACAAACTAATACGTGTATTATCAGATGTATTTTTAGATACTGAATGTCTTAGGTCTGAAGGAAATAAAATTAACTCTGCTGTTTTAGCAGGAACTAATCTATAATAATTATTACGTTCATTTAATGTGTGATATTTTAAGAGGAGATTGCCAGGATGAGGTCTTTGAAATTTCATACATGGCATATCCTCATCTAACGCAAAGTAAAATACTCCACTTAAAATACTATTTGGATGGGAATGTTCTTGGTGTTCTTGTCCGAAAAAACTTTTATTGATCCACGATTGAGTGATGATCAATTCTGTAGAAGAACCCCAAACATAATTCATGTACATTTTAATCCTGTCTTCAAAGAAAGATTTTAATTTTGAAAGAGCAGGATTTTTTAGTACGAAAGTATCTTTAGATTGCATGTTATAATTTGCAGTTTCACTTTTATTTTCTCTACTACAATCTAAATTATTAACATACTCTTTTTCTTCTTCAAAGTTTTCATCATAGGATGACACCAAAATGGGGGTAGTAAAAGTTTCAATTAAGTTGTTCACAAGGTTCTCCTCAAAAGGTCATGGGAAATTTGATTTAAATTAAATATTGCTTCAGTTATGTATTCATTTGATTCAGTTCTATGAAGAACTCGTAGAGATTCATTTACTTTATAATGAATCGATCTTAAAAAAGGATCTGAAAATCTGGAGGTAGTCCAAAATACTGCTGCTAATCTTTCTCCAGATTCTACGGTAGATACCTCATGGAGGATGCCTGTGTCGTATGTTATTGCTTCACCAGCATCAAGTTTTATTTTATGAGGACCAAAATCGTTATGTAAGACAAGTTCTCCACCTTCATAAGTATCAGGATCAGATAAAAACACCGTTGTACTATAGTGTCCGTTTAATCCTAAATCGTGATGTAACCTATAGTAATCACCCATTTTCATCTTTGTTATCATAATAAATCCAGTGGTTTTAGGACAAACCAATAGATCAAAACCACCATCTCTTTCAAGAGCATTAATAATTATTGAATTAATATTAGAGTTAATTTGATAATTATTAAGTTGAGTTAATTGTTTAAGTTGTTTTGTATTTTCGTTACTATTAGAAACTGAATGAAGTCCATCCATCCAATCAGTTTCTACAGTGCTTGAAAGTAAGTTACAAATTTGTTGTAGTTCATAGTCAAGTAATAATTTTCTAGAATAATGATGTTGAGTCATAGTTAAAATATCACAGTTTCATAATAAATGCAAGTGCATAGTATGGTGGTCTGTTCTCATTGTAGTAATCTTCACCAGTACCACCTGTGGCCGGAGTTCCTCCACTATTTGCCATGTCAGTTTGTGCGTTAGGACCAGAACCCTGTTGGTAAATGTTTGCCCTACTATAAGTATGAGTGTGATCTGGCAGTTCATTAACAGTCAATTGGTGAGCAACTTCACCACCAGTGTTTCCAGGACCATAGTTACCACTAGTAGCACCAGTTTCTGCATTAAATGTTACACCACTTGCCCCATCACTATGAGCACCAACAATAAATCTATCCCTTAAATCT
>Ga0129351_1000959_pt1 | contig 11252 bp, 9 predicted proteins | sample CPBDNA_8_FD_94423 | JGI IMG/M metagenome (GOLD analysis project Ga0129351, IMG submission 94423) | Freshwater to marine salinity gradient microbial communities from Chesapeake Bay, USA - CPBay_Sum_27_0.2_DNA | ecosystem: Environmental > Aquatic > Marine > Coastal | place: USA: Chesapeake Bay... | reverse complement strand
CTTTCAAAATTTAGAATGCCAAAGAAAGACCCTTTGGAAAATAAGAAGATTGATGAAGTAAATAAAAAATCAAATCAAACTCCACTATCTTCAATGGTAGATTCTGCTCCAAAAATTCCACGTTCTCAAACTACAACTAACAAAGAAGGTGTAGAACCTCGTAAGTTTGATAATTCACCAAATTTTTTAGGTGAAACAACTCCAAATAAGGCAGATAACTCAGAACAATTCTTAGGTGAAACTACACCATCTAAAATGAATAATTCTGAAAACTTCTTAGGTGAAACAACGCCAAGTAAAGCTGATAACTCAGAACAATTCTTAGGAGAAACAACTCCAACTAAATCTAACTTAGAAGAAAACTTCTTAGGTGAAACAACGCCAAGTAAAGCTGATAACTCAGAACAATTCTTAGGTGAAACAACGCCAAGTAAAGCTGATAACTCAGAACAATTCTTAGGTGAAACAGACCCTAATAAATTTGATAACTCAGAACAATTCTTAGGTGAAACAGACCCTAATAAATTTGATAACTCAGAACAATTCTTAGGAGAAACAACTCCAAGTAAATCTAACTTAGAAGAAAGATTCTTAGGAGAAACCGACCCTAACAACTTTGATAATTCTGAAAACTTCTTAGGAGAAACAACACCTACACCTGCAAACAACGAAAGTAGGTTCTTAGGTGAAACTGACCCCAATAAATTTGATAATAGTTCTAACTTTTTAGGAGAAACTACACCATCATCAACTGATAATACAGGTCAGTTTTTGGGTGAAACAACTCCAAATCCTGCAAACAACCAATCTCAGTTTTTGGGTGAAACCGACCCTACATCAAAAGATAGTACAGGTCAGTTTTTAGGAGAAACTACACCATCTTCTACAAATAATACAGGTCAGTTTTTGGGTGAAACCACAAAAGATAAAATAACACAAGGTGATAAAGAAAAGGGTGAAACTACACCAACTGAATTTACATTTAACCCAAACCATTCAGATAGGGGTGTAACTCCAACTGATGTTAATTATTTTGAAGATATTCATGCACTTGGATTTAATTCAAAATTTGGTGGTGTTGAATCATCAAAGTTTATTGGGGTATCGCCTGATAATACTGTATTTGATGGAACTACATCATTATATTCAAATATTGATAATTCAACATTCACATTAGGTAAAACATACGAACAATCGTTTGATTCAGCAGGTAGATTAAACTCAGGTGAAACTGGATTTGGAATTGGTAAATCACAAGGAGAACGAAAATCACCATCATTCTTAGATTTACAATATGCTAAGTTCAACCTTAAAGATGATTCTTTTAATACTGGATTAGGATTATTCAGACATCCTCTTATTCTTAGAGGTATTCAAAGAAAAGGTATTTCTAAAGGAGAACCACAAAGTTGGGGTGTATTAGGTGTAACATTTGATGATGGGCTTATCAGAGGTGGTGCAATTACATCAACAGTTAGAGCTGCTATTGATGCTGCTAGAATTGGTGCTTGGATGTTATCTGTAGAAGGGTTATTATGGGGTGTAAAACAATTAGGATTACAACAATCAAATCCTAATGTGGAAACTGTTACTGGTAAGAGATTAACAAAAGTATGGACACCTGTAAATACATTAGCAAGTGTTTTAGGGCAACATATTGGATTACATCCTAGAAGACATGGTTTATTACCATTACCAGAGAAAGTTGGTCCTGAAAAATACGAATTTGTACAGAAAGCAAAAACATTAACACATAATACTGGTGATGTTGCATTAGGATTGCCTGTAACAGGTAATAGATTAGTTGGTTTATATAATGAATCATTCTTAACAACACCGTATGGTTCTATGAGTACATTAAGTGAGGGGCTACCGTTTTTAAGACTTCAAGGATTAGGTGGTCCAAATTCACTTTATGGGATTATTCCTGGTGGTAAAGTACCTACACGTGATTTTAATACCATACCAGATACAATTGGCAATCCAAGAGAACCAATAAATACCATTCAAAATCAGTATAATCCTACTTTAAGTGAACCATCTGATAATCCTACAAATATATCGAGTGTATCAACTCCATTTGATAGAGATTCAACTAAATTAGGTAAAGATGCACAAACCTCATATAACGATAGACCTGTAAAAGTAGCCGATGGGACTCCTGCGACAAAAGAACCAATAAATACCATTCAAAATCAGTATAATCCTGTTTTAAATGAACCATCTACCAATCCTACAAATACATCAGGCGTATCAACTCCGTTTGATAGAGATTCAACTGAATTGGGAAAAGATGCACAAACACCATATACTGATAGAAAGCCGGAATATACACCAACACCAGACCCTAATAAAGAAAGTGCGGATAACATTGGAAACGGTGTCGCGGGTTCTATATACTCTAATGAATACACTTATGGTGAAAACAGAGAAGATTTAGAAGGTAATGATTTAGCAATAATTAGAGATGTTGTATTAGATGATACTAATAAACGTGTAAATTTAAACACAACAGAAACACATACAACATATGATAATCCATTTAACAAACAAATTAATACTTTAGATGATTTACATGATTTAAATTCAAATATATCATCTGGTGAGATTATACGAAGATATGAAACTGTAGCTTATGGAAACTTACCAAATAGAATTGCAGGCGATATAACGATAAATGATTTCAGAAGTTTATTATCAGACGGTAATCCAAATAAAGAAATAGCAACTTCAGATGATTACATTCAATATAACATAAATAAAAGAGTTAATTTTGGTAATCCTGGAAAGTTAGGACCAAATGAAAACAGAGTTGAGTGGTGGAACACAGATAAAACCCAAGGTGGTACTGGTGGTAAAAATGACCGATATGATAAAATAAATGCACTTGATGTTGGTGAATCTCCAGATGCAGCTACTGATGGGGATTTAGTTAATATGTGGTTTAAAGCAGAAGGTGGTAGTAAAGTTCAATTCAGAGGAACTGCAAAAGGAATTACTGAAACTTTTTCACCATCGTGGGACTCATTTAAGTATAATGGACGTGCAGACCAAGCATACAAATATACAACATTTGAACGAAGTGTATCATTTAATTTTCAAGTTTATGCAACATCCCGAATTGAAATGAAACCTATATGGACAAAATTACAATATTTATCTACAATGACAATGCCTCAATATGGTGGAGCTGCTGGTTATCAAGGAACATTAGTAACCTTTCGTTTGGGTAGTTTGTATAACGGTAAATTGGCGTTTATAGAATCACTATCATATACAATGTCAGATGAAACTCCTTGGGAAATTTCAATGTTAGGTTCAAACGAACCAATTGGTGAACTACCAATGGGAATTGATGTTTCCATTGGATTAAAGATATTGGGTGATGTACTACCTCAATTGGGTACAACTGGCATATACAGTTGGGGTACTGAAAAAAACGGTAAATTTTAAGATATGAATAGATACGAAAACATAAACATTGTAAAAACTGAAAAAGGTAAAAGATACCGTTCTACAGTTCAATATCCTATTATCCAAAAAAAACCAAATGATATTTATATCATAGGTTCACAACATGATAGAATAGATAATCTTGCATACAAATACTATGGTGATAGTAGATTGTGGTGGATTATTGCAAGAGCAAATAATATAGGTAAAGGTGATTTAACAGTTCCAATTGGAACTCAAATAAGAATACCAAAAGATTACATTTCAATAGTTGATGAATATAATAGTTTAAATGAATAAAAGTTATGGCTGATATATTTAATATAGATTTTCCGGAAAAGGCTACAGAAGAATTGAATAGACGTTCTGAACTTCCAAATGAGTGGATGTATCGTAAGTATGCAACAGTATCAATTAGAACTACGGGAAACACATCTACAGTAATATGTTCAGAAGCTGGTTTCACTATTGGTGATAAAGTAGAAACTGAAGGCCCGTTATCATTATATACTACTGAAAACGGTATTAAAAAATTTAAACCAACTTTAAAATCAGTAAAAATAACTAATAATGGTGGACAAGATTATACAGATGCATATTTATATGAAATTGAAGCATCATTTACAGTATTTACATTAGAAGATATTAATCGTGTTGAAAAATCGTATTTTAGAGTAGGTGCTGAAATTGAAATAAAATTTGGTTGGAAGGGTTATACAGATAAATATAATTCCGGAACTATCGTTGCAGCCATATACGATTTTTCATTTCAAATGCAACAAGATGGTAGTTATGATTGTACTATAAAGGCAATGTCGGCTGCTGGTATCTTTGGTTCTGATAAAATGGGCGGTGATAAACGCACGGAAGATTTAGGTTTATCACCTGATACCACAGGCCCTAATAAACTAATAACAAATTTTGCTGAAGCATTTCTTTTAATGGCAAAACAAGCATTTGGAATAAAAGATAGTGCTGACACGATATCAGTATCAGGCTTAAATGATAATGAAATGAAGGTAGAAACCTTTAGTGCTAAAGATGGGAACAAATATAAATTTGCAGCATTAGAACTAGAAAAGCCATCTGGGTTTTTTGATACTTTAATGGGTGGTAATGATACGACTATATTATACACCACATTAAAAAGTCTTATTGATTATATTAATACTGCTAATGCCAAATCATCAGGTGGGTTCGAAGTGTTATTACAAAAGGGTGAGGGTTCTGAATATAAGTTATCGCCTGCGAGTTGGAAAGATATCGGTTCGGCAAATTTATTTAAAGTTTTAATACCAAATGCTTCCGATTATGGAGATGGTTTAAAATTAACATCCGTTATAAACTCTGTCGATGCAACTGCGACGGATTTTGGAAAAATATTAATTAATATATCGGAGATTGTTAGAATATACAATGATTTATACGGTAATCAGTCTACAGCAAAAACTGCAAAAGCAGCCCCAAAAATTTCCGATTTTTTAGGAAAAGTTTTCGAAATGATATCAGATGCTACAGGTGGTATTACGAGATTACAAACAAGACCAATTGAAGTTGATGTAAATTCTAAAGCCAATGGTGTAGCTAACGCTGAAACAAAATTAAAAGTTGAAATTATTAACAGAAGTATGATTCCATCGGTAGGAATATCAAATAAACCCCATACATTTAAAGTTTTAGACCAATCATCTATAATTAGGAGTATATCATTACAAAGCAATTTTGATCCTGATTTTTTAATAAATGCAACTCCAAAAGCTATAAAAGATGGTAATAGTCCTAATAAACGTGGTATTCTTAGCTTATATAGTGGATGTGCGGGTATCGAAGAGAAACTAAAATCAGATGATACAGTAGCTAAGGTAACAAAAGAAGATATTGTTAAGTTAAAAACGGATATTGGTGATAATGGTTGGGATGAAGCAAAATCGGGAAAACTAATTGATATTATTAGAAAATATATTAATCAAGAAGCTGCAACCATAAAAGAAGGTTCTTATTCTGAAATACCGTTTTTGTTGGATTTAAGTGTTACAATAGATGGCATACATAATATTCCGTATATGGCTCCAATTATTGTAGATAGATTGCCAGATAGATTTAAATCTAAAGATGGAAAATCTATTATAGAATTTGCAATTACCTCAATAGAACATTCATTTGATGGACAGGGTGACTGGGAAACTTCATTTGGAACTGTAATGAGAATTAAATAATAATGGCTGATAAAAGAAAAAGAATATATTATACCAAAGCACAGGTAAGAGAAGGTTTAGTAACCGAAGGTGGTGAATGGATGTTTACTGATAATACAGAGTATATCGGACAATACCATACATACACTACAGGTGAGGTATTCTCAGAAGTAACCTTTGTTGATGGTAAATCACGCATCTTAATACCATATGTAGATGTTCAAAATATCAATCAACAAAATGAAATTGGAATTGATACTGCAAAAAACTTTGAGTATGATAACATTAAAACCTTAGATGTTAAAAAATCTATTACACCAAATCCAAATCAAATTCAACCAACTGATAAAGATATTAAAAGAGGTTGGATGGAGAGATACTTTGCAAAAAAAGTAAATGATGATATTATATTAGAACTAACTAAAGAAGATTTTGATAACGTTGGTACTGAAAACGGATTAGATAAGATTCTTTGGGAAAAATTCAAATTGAGATGGAGAATTACAGGTCCAATTGATGAAATTCTACAAACCAACCAACAAACCATTCAAATCAAATCACAAGATTACCCACTACTATCAAATTTAATAACTGATTTCACAGAATTCGTATAATTTTAACATTTTTTAACATTTAAAATTTGGATAATTCCAAAACTTTCATTACTTTTACTATGTAATAAAAAATAAGAGTTATGAGAAAAACAATTGAAGTTAAAGGAATGGTAGAATGGGCTAATACTCAATTAGCTAGAACTGATGAATATGCTGATGTAGGGTTTAAAAGTGGTATCTCTACTATGATAGAACGAATTCTACATAACACTAACAATTATCATGGTTTTATGTTTATTAATAACGATGACAGTGAGTGTGGTACATTAGGGTATTACTCTCGTACTTATTTCTACCACAACTAAGGTGTTAAAACTTAACAATTCCTTAACATTAAAAATTTGGAAATCTCAAAAAAAAGTGGTACTTTAGTATAGTAAGATTAAGAGTTAAACATTAAAAAATAAAAAGTTATGAACTATTCAGAATTAAATCAGATGACAATCGAAGAACTTCGTTCATTGAATTCAATGGTAATTGATGTTATCAAAAGTAAAAAAGCTATGGCTGGTTACGAAACCAAACAACAACTTTATGTTGGGGCTAATGTGAAAGTTAATCACCCTAAATTGGCTGGTAAACAATGTAGAGTTGAGAAAATCAACCAAACTAAGTGTGTAATCAAAGTTCTAAACGGACCTTCTTATGGTCGTGTTAGTTCTTACAATGTTCCACTTTCAATGGTAGAATTGGTAAAATAATCAGATTATGTTAGTAAGTAAAAAATCCTCTATTAGTGGTAAAATAAATTCAATGGAACTTCCAATTACGGAAGCTCAGTTGGAGGCTCACCAAAATGGTGGGTTTGCTCAAGATGTGTTCCCAACTCTTTCAGCTGAGGAACGTGAGTTTTTGATTAGTGGTATCACTCCAAACGAATGGAAGGAAATGTTTGGGAATTTTACAGAAGAATGAGTTGGTATAAAGCACCACCTAATACCTCATGGTATTATCGTGAGATGGGTAGTAGGAACAAAAAGACTGGAAAGTTATCTTACTATACCGTAAAGGTAACTGATTACAAAATTGTAGATTGTGAGTGTCCTGCAAGAGAGTTTCGTAGATATACTCCTTGTAAACATATGAAACGATTAAAAGAAAAATTAAATCATCTATCATTATGAGTTGGTATCAAATAGAAGTAGAAGCAGATAAATGGGAAGAACTCCAAAAATTACTTAAAGATTTGGAAGAATCAGAATAATTTCGTATATTTGTTCTATGATTGAATTTGTAAGTAGTGGTAATATCTCTATAGAGAAGGCGTACATCCATCCAATTTGGGCGGATATACACTTACATCCAATCCAAAATAAACTATCCTTAATTTACTTATATGATATTGAGAATGAGCGGGAGTTTGTAATAAACATCAGCAATATCGATACTCACCGAACTACCTTAGATAAGATTTCTTTGGATTTAAAAGAATCGGTGGTGATTGATAAAAAATCGTTCCTTAACATAATGGATATCCCATCTATGTACGATGCTGATTTACTTTCATATCTCTCTATAAACAATCAATTACAACGGAACGATACTTCTGCTCATACTCACTTTTACAGAAAATTTTACAATCTAAAGTGGGTAAACAATTTAATACCTATTTCTAAACATATAGAATCTATCAGAGAAACAAGAGATGAATTCCTACAGTATTACGATGTGGAAGGGGGAATCACCGCAGGTGTGAAGAAATTTGACAATTTCTATATCAAGCCGTTACACAAAGTAGAAAAGAGTGGAATTTGGACAGAGGGGGGAATGGAGTGGACTCAATACCATCCTTTTACCTTAACATCTCGACCTTCAAATACATTTGGGGGTATCAACTATGCTGCTCTTAACAAAGAAGATGGTAGTAGGGATAGATTTGTTAGTAGGTTCGAAGGGGGTAAATTAGTTCAATTTGATTACGATGGGTATCACCCACGTATTATTTCTAAAATGGTAGGAGAACCAATTTCAATGGATATTTCGGCTCACCAAGCCTTAGCGGATATGTATGGGGTATCTTATGAAGAATCAAAAGGAATCACATTCCGTCAATTATATGGTGGGGTTCAATCTCAATACCTACACATACCTCTTTTCAAAAAAGTATCTCACCAAATTGATTTACTTTGGATGGAATTTAATCGTAAAGGATATATAACTACACCAATGGGTAGAAAATTAGATAAAAAGAATCTAATAGATATGAATGCTAACAAACTATTCAATTATCTACTACAAGCAACCGAAACAGAATTGAATATGAAAATACTTTCAAAAGTGATGGACTTCTTAGAGGGTATGGAATCAAAAATGGTGTTATATACATATGACTCATATTTATTAGATATACATCCTAATGAAATTAATGTATTAAAGGATTTAAAGATACTTATAGAAGGGAATGGTTTCCCTACAAAGGTAGAGTGGGGAGATAAATATTCTCAACTTTCGCATATAGATATTTAAGGTAGATTAGATATGAAAAAATTATTGAGTGAAATAATCACAGCTTGGTGGTCTGAAGTAGATACAAAATTAGTTAATCCAAAATCTGATGAAGCTATCAAAGGTTTAAAATTAGTTTTAAGAGAAGATTTTGGATTTGATTCAGATGTTATTGATTATGTTGTAGAAATGGTTAGAAGTACACCTACAAATTTTGATTTAGGTGGTAAAACTTCAGGTATTGATGTAGGTAAAAATCAAACTGCAGTTTCTGCACAATTACATCCTGTTTGGGATGATGATGAAGAAGATGATGATGAAGATGATGTTTACAATAACAATGATGGTGAATTATCAGAGTGGGATGTAACTCTTTTAGATGGGTTAGATGAATTAAATGAAGAAGAATCTGAAAATGAAGAAGAATCTGAAACGAAGGAAGAAGATGAAAAGGCTGCGGCAGAAGATGATATAAAAAAGAATGCACTTACTGCTTTAGAGAAAGATAAGATGCAGGAGGTTATTGAGGGATTGGGAGTTCTTCTATCAGAAGCATCAATCTTTGATTCTAAATATTCAGTTGGTGATAGATTTTTGCCTTTGAAAGCTACGGCAGAACTATTCTCTAAGGGATTACCTTCTGGTGAGAAGAATCCAAAAGGCCCGTTTACTAAAATGGGTGAAATGGATGATGCGGTAGAAGTTAACATTGGTTCAGGTCCAACTGTTTATGTATCCGCAGATGATACAAAGAAAACATATAAGATTACCGCATCCGCAAACCAATTCCGTTCTCTATTTGGTAAGATGAGAAAGGGTACATCCCCTAACAACGTTAATTGGAACACCGAAGTATTAGAAACTGCGGCGTGTATGGGATTGTTCGTAAATGGTATCTCAATATTAGATATACTAAGTTCAACTAAAACTGCAGATGAACTTCCAAAGGCTGTAGCCAATGTAAAAGATAAAGTTGTAAACGCATTGGGGAGTAGTGGTGATTATGCTAATGCTGGTGAAATTAGTAAGAAGTTAGATAATATGCCATTGGGTGATTGGATTCTATTGGCTCAGTTAATGGCAGGTATGACTAAATTTACTGATGATATACTATCGTTTAAACCATACCTAATCCATAAGAGTATTAAAGCATATTATACTGCAACCGAACGTTCCGATTTGGTCGATGGTGTTAAGGAAAATACAACCGATGCTGTTGTATCAAATGTGCCTGGTCCAGAATTGATAGCAAACTTAGAAAAGGGAATGCCTGTTGAGTATGATGGAAAAGGTGTTTGTACAATCAAAGGAACGAAGATTAAGTTTATTCAGATATCACTTAAAAAAGGTAAGGATTCAGCTCAGTTGGGTAAAATCTATTCATACCTAAAAGATAGGTATGGGTTGTTGAGTAACAATGATGTATTAGACCTTGCGATTAACGAAGGGTTTAGTGATTTCGTTAAAAGAGGTATGGGTTTTATCAGAAACATTGGTACGGACTTCCTATCTAAGTTAAAGCAAGCTGGTGATATGATGCTTTCTATGGGAAAGAAGATATACTCATCACTAACAAAAGCACCAACTAAGCAGGTTAATGATTTGGAAAAACAATTACAACGTGCTGGTATGAAGGGTACAATCAAAGAGGGTATCCTATTGGGTGAAGGTAAAGCATCAATGTGGGAATCTTTTGAAGAGATATCCAAAGACCAGAAATTGTTAGATGTTATTGTGAAAAACACAAACAATGAATTTACCAAACTAAAGACGGCAGCAGATAAAAATCCTGCGTTTTACTATGATGGGTATAAGAATTTGAAGATAAAAGCACCCGTAACTAAAGATAATGTTGCTAAGTTGATAACCAACTTCCAATCAGCAATTGTTCTACAGAGTATGATGGGTGATTTGAATGCAGATGCTAATAAATTGTATTCACAGATGGTATCTTTAGAAAAGGAAATGGTATATGGTAAAACTACATTACCCTTATATAAGGTATATGGCTTAAGTAAAGATGGTGGTGGTACTGCATATGAACCATATCCTGGTTCTGAGAGTTATGTTGAGGAGAAACTGAATAAAGACCTATCCGATGTGGTAGTGTTCTATCTATATAGTTCTGACCAAAAAACTTATTTCACCTTGAGAGCATATGGTTTATCGGGAATCAACGAAAAGGGTGATTTCAAATATTCACAATTCAGAATGGGTACTAATGATAGCGGCAAGTATAGTTATAACTTCGAAGGTGTGAAAGAGTTACCTCTTGGTAAGGTTAAGAAATCTCTTGGAATTAAATAAATAAGGGGAATGGGTGAGAACGCAACTATTATGTACTTTTACCGATGAAGGTAAATTTGATACAATACTATATACTATAAGAGAATCATATGAACTATTCAGTAGAAAAATATTCATACTTAAATTAGAACCATCCAAAGAGTTGGTGATAAGTTACAATATTATTCCAAATTCAAATATGGAATTTCTACCAAATACAATTATGACTCATAGAAAAAAAGAAACAAACACATTATAT
>Ga0129351_1000957_pt1 | contig 11253 bp, 15 predicted proteins | sample CPBDNA_8_FD_94423 | JGI IMG/M metagenome (GOLD analysis project Ga0129351, IMG submission 94423) | Freshwater to marine salinity gradient microbial communities from Chesapeake Bay, USA - CPBay_Sum_27_0.2_DNA | ecosystem: Environmental > Aquatic > Marine > Coastal | place: USA: Chesapeake Bay... | reverse complement strand
TTACTATTCCTTTACGCAATCTTTTGGCAATTATCGCTGGTGTTGCAATAGCCGTTGTTGGTTACTTTGGTGTAGATGAGCGCATAATGATGCTGGAACACGAGCTAGAGCAAGCAAAGCAATACATAGAAGCAAATAAAATATGGATTGACGAATGGGAGTCAGACGGAATTTTACCACTAGATGTTGAGCAGAATATGAGAATCGAACACCTAGAGTGGAAATTTGAAAAAATAGGATTCTAAATGTATGAAACAATGTTTTTTATTATGCTTATTTTTATGTTTGGCGTTTCAGTCTTTTGGGCTGGCGGCGGGTAAATATAAGATAACATCTTTCTCGCGAGTATTCTATGATGATAATGTGTTCATGCGAGCATCTAGTGCGACTAATAAAACAGATACCATTTATTATAGTCAGTCATTAGGAATAGATGCAAAGTTCTTTAACGATAAGATTACGTTAAAGGGAACACCGGAGATTAGGCATCGATTAGTTGATAATAAAACTCAATACTTTGGCAGTCTCGCGGTGAAAGGTAAACATGAGCTCGGTCCTAAAATAGTGGTCGAGACTGCCAATACCTTTGCTCATGCTGAAAGAGAACCAAGCTCACTTGATGATGATATCGATGTGACTTATTTTTCTAATAAGCATCAAACTAAAGTATCTTGGCAACCAAGGTATCTGACTAAATTAAGATTTCAGTATAATAATCATGTAAAGAGATGGTCTGAAAACTTACCACTTGGTCAAGATATGACTAATGGTGACTTTACTAAGAATGCTTATCAGCTTACGCTTGAACAAATTATTCATAGACGATTTATTTTTGAAGTTGTCGGTAATACATCTCAACTTAATTATAATGGAACACGAGGTGGTATTGATACTGCATCTTATTACACTCAACTATCTTATGTACCTAATTCATTCACCATAGCAAAAGTAAACTATGGTATGATATGGGCTGATGTTGAAAACCAAGATAATGTTATAACACAATATAACACGCCAACGTATGGAGCCAATATAACTTTCTTCACTCCACGAGGAACTGTTTTAGGATTCAACATGATATATGAGGTAATGGATTCATCAGTCGGCTATTGGAATATGAAAGAAAATTTAAAGCTAATGATGATTGCCAAATATCCTATCACACCCAAGTTAGAGGTAAGTGCTATGCTATTAGATATGCACACAACATATAAGGACATTGGCAATCGTTATTCTAATATAGGATTAGAACGTGAAGAAGAAGTTGTAGTATCAAGTATAACATTAAGTTGGAGGTACAATGAATTTCACTATGCTGAAGTCGGTTATCAAGGAATGCATCTGTTCAATGACGACGCTGATGTGTTTAAAAATAAGGTTTTTCTCGGGTACCGATTCATATTTTAAATATAAATAGTTTAAACTCGTTCATCTCATAAGAGACGGAAGTAGTCGAATTGTTCGACCAAGGAACGCACTAACATTGGAGGTATTACAATGGAAGTGACTCTCAACTATCGAGGTGCTACATACGTCAAGTACGTAAAATTAGACTAAAGAAAATTAGGCAGCTACGGCTGCCTTTTATATAAATAGAGATATTAATAATGAAAAAGTGAAAATATGCCTACCTATCAATTAGAAAATCAAAAGACCGGTGAAGTAAAAGACATCTTTTGCTCATACGAAGATAAAAAGAAGATTCAAGAAGAACATGGTGTAGATTGGAAATGGCTGATCGGCGCCCCTAGTTTCACCACTGTTGTTAGTGGTTCAAGAGAAAAAGCCTGTGGTAAAGAATGGCACAATGTATTAGAGAAAATACACAAAGAAGCAGGCCCTAAATCGACCGTAATGAACAACCCGTACGAGGGAAATACGGCAAAATCGTCTAGAAAAACGACTAAAAAGTCATAAGTCCTTGCGGCTGTATCACTTGTAAAAGCTGACTAGATTTTTAGTGCCTATACACTAAACCCTTTGTTACCAACGGTTTGTGAATGAAAATAATTATTTACACAGCGCCTTAAATATGGTATAATATATACATAATTAAGGGACGATATATGACAGATACCAAAGAAAATAATCAAAAAATCCAAAAATTGATGTCCACCGAAGTCAAATCTATGGTGGCCAAACTTCTCGCTCGAGAAAATATTACGATTCAACGAGGCAACTATGAGACTGCTTCTTTCAATCTCAAGACTCGGGTTCTTGAATTGCCACTTTGGGAGACAATCAATAACGACGTTCTTGACTTGTTTATCGGCCATGAAATTTCACATGCTTTAAATACTCCTGCGGACGGAGCTGAATTGTTCGCTGCAAAATGTAAAGGTATTCCTTTCTCAGTCTGTAACATTATTGAAGATATCAGAATCGAGAAAATGGTTCAAAAAGAATATCCTGGCTTGATTTCATCTTTCAAAGCAGGGTACACATTTTTACATGATAATGACTTTTTCGAATTAGGTGCAATACCTATGGCAGACAGAACTCTTATTGACAGAATCAACATCAAAGCAAAGCTTCGAGATTTGGTCGAAGTTCCTTTTGCAGATGACGAAATGGAATTGGTCAATGCAGCTTTCAATTGTAAGTCATACGACGACGTTCTCGATGCAGTTAATTTATTCAAAGAAAAACTTGGTGAGATAGAAAATGATGAGCCAACTAATTCAGATGGCGAGTCCGACACTTCAGAGTTGACTGACGAAGAAAAAGAAGCTCTTTCAGATATGACTGACGACTACGATTCAGATGCCGATGCCGAATCAAATGATTCAAGCATGGGCGATTGGATGGCACCTGAAGATGACGGAGAAAAAACTGACTCTGACCAAGATGGTAACTCAGCTTCAGATTCTACAGAAGAGGGTGACGAGACAACATCAGAAAATTCAACTTCTGGAGCGGACGATGGTTGGGAAGACGACGGGACTGAAGCTGAAGCAGTTGAGACCAAGACTCAAATTAAATCAGCTGGTCAATATGGTTCACAATCACAAGATGCTCTTAATGATGCTCTTTCGAATGACAGACTTGATAAAGACTATGATGACTATGACCACAAACATATGAATTTCATCGAGCCAACTAAACAGATGATTGACGATTCGATTGCTCCTTACGAAAAAGTTCGTGAGTCACGAATCAATCACCACGAGTTTACTGAGACTTTACAAGATGGCATTCAAGGTGGCTACCACAACAATTGGCAAAGAAAGTCAGCTATAGAAGAGTTCAGAAAGTTCAATTCGACTTCTAAAAAGTTTGTCAACAATCTCAAGATGGAGTTTGAGATGAAAAAGTCAGCTTATCAATATACACGAGCTACAATTTCTAAAACAGGTAAGATTGATGTTAATGCTCTCCATGCTTACAAATACAGCGAGGACATTTTCAATTCAGTTACCACATTGGCCGATGCCAAATCTCACGGAATGGTTTTCTTAATCGATATGTCCGGCTCGATGAGTGGTGTAATCGGAACAATTTACAAGCAAGCTATCAACCTTGCAATGTTCTGTAAATCGGTTGGTATTCCTTTCAAGGTCTACGGATTCACTTCGAGCTATCACCACGATAAGAGAGAGCATGAATACCACGATGGTCAAATCGATATGACCGACCTTCACATGGTAGAGTTACTTCACTCCGATTTGAAAAAGTCAGCTTGGAAAGAAGCTCTATTCCACATGTTCATTGCTTCAGAAATTTTCGATACTCGAGGTTGCCCTTCAAAAATGGAACAAATGGGTGGCACTCCTTTGGGATTAGCTAGTGTTGCTTTGATGAAAAAAGTAAAAGAGTTTCAAGCCAAACACAAAATCGAAAAGACTTCAATCATGTATTTGACTGATGGTTCTGGTAGTAGTATGAGTACTGCTGGCCGAAGCTGGGGTCGCTCATTGACCGGAAAGTTGAATGGCAAGATGGTGACATTAAGCGACAGATACAGCATGGACCACGAATTGGTATCTCACCTCAAGAAAACAACTGGAGCGACATTAACTCACTTCTTCTTGGTCAACAACAAATATGACCCAAGAGGCGCTGGTTATCCTAGCCTTTCAACTGATGAGTGGAAAGAAATCAGAAAGACCAAAATTATCACACGAGATGGTGCCGGTGGTTTCGACCGAGTATTCATTGTCAAAAATTCCCACGTTGATTTGACCGATGCAAATGACTTCGGAAGCGTTGATACCACAAGTATGACTGACAATCAGTTAATGACAGCTTTCAAAAAGAATCAAACCTCACGAAAGAATGACAGAATCTTCGTTAACAAATTTATGGAATTAGTAGCCTAATGGATTTAGATAAAGTTTACTATTTTAATTTAAAAGCCAGCTTTGGCGACTTATCAGAAACTCAAGTTAATGATATTTTAAAAGACGGCCGAGCGGCTTCTAGATTCTTAGAACACCAATTAGTTGTGTGGTTTCCTAATCTTAAATATGTAGACCAAGCTGGGTACGACCACATTGATGAAAACGGAAATAAGTACGATGCCAAATGTTGGACAGACCATGGCTGTACATTCCGTGAAAGTGTAATGATTGGCCGAGGTACAGATGCTATCGATAGACAAAGAATTTTAGAACACGCAAGTGGTGTTACATACATCCTTTGTGACATCACCCAGTTTCCAAGGGTTAGGGTCATATTTAAGGACGGTAAAGAGTTGGCTGAGAGATGGCCTAGAGGTCAAATATCAAAAGGGCCTCGTAATACTGATAAAGTGTTCTCTAATAACCTAAATGAATTTTTACAAGTCGTTGCGGCTGTATCACTTATACACTTTAGCTACTTTTTAGGTTTGCTAGACCTAAGTCGTTGGCTGTCAATGGGTTATGTATGAAAATAATTATTTACATATTAGGCCAATTATGGTATAATATAACTATAACAAAGGGAAAACTAAATTATGAACATAAATAAATTGAGAAAATATCACGCTGAGGCTGAAAAGCTCAGCACCATTATTAAACCAGGAGTCACCTACCGAGTAGCTGACCTTGTTTCTGAGACAGGACTTGCTCACAATGCAGTCCACTATGTTGTCCGTAAGACTTTAGAACAGGCCAAGCCGGGTTCACCGCTTTGGTCATTACCAGTTGTAGAGGCAGCACCAGAAGCCAAAATGAGTTTGGCCTCTTCTGTCACTTCAATCAAATCAGCCGAGGTTTACATTCCTGCGGTTGAAAAAGAATACGTCCGTTGGGGCGCTTCAAAAGACATCGAGGCGATTATGAAATCTCGAATGTTTTATCCAGTTTACATCTCCGGCCCATCGGGTAACGGAAAGACCATGATGGTCGAACAGTCAGCTGCCAAAGCTAAGGTTCCGTTTTTACGAGTTCAGATTACACCTGAAACCGACGAAGACGATTTGATTGGTGGTTTCCGACTCATCAATGGTGAGACAGTATTTTGCAAAGGCCCAGTTATTAAGGCCATGGAAGAAGGCGCTCTTCTTCTGATTGACGAGATTGACCGTGGTACAAACAAAATCATGTGTCTCCAAGGTGTCCTTGAGGGCAAACCAGTTCTTATCAAAAAGACTGGCGAGACAGTCAAACCTGCTGAAGGTTTCAATGTGATTGCCACAGCCAATACTAAAGGACGTGGCTCTGACGATGGTCGATTCTCCGCCGCGACAATCATTGACGATGCTTTCCTCGAGCGTTTCGTTTCAGCGATTAATCAACCTTGGCCTTCAAAAGCCATCGAGAAAAAAATCGTTGGTAACCACATGGACAAGTTTGATTCAGTTGACACAGACTTTCTTGACAAGCTTATCACATGGGCGTCAATCATTCGAAAGACTTTCGAGGTCGACGGAGTTGACGAAGTGGTTTCCACTCGACGTCTCTGCCACATCATTAAGACTTTCTCAATCTTCAACGACCGAGCCAAGTCTATCGAGATGTGCATCAATCGTTTCGACGAAGATACCATCACTGCCTTCAGTGACCTCTATTCCAAGATTGATGCTGGTGAGTTGACTGACGAAGAGTCAAGTGGCGATGTTTTCGAAGAAGTCGAAAAGATGGCCGGAGAAGCAGTTGATTTTTAATTTCCCTTAATCCCAAGTCCTCGTTACCATTCTCAATTTTGGTAACGGGGCATTTTTTTAATTTTTTTATTTACAACTAACACAAATAAGTGTATAATAACAACATATTTAAAAAGGAAAACTATATGCAAATAAGTAAAGATACATTGGCAAAGTTAAAAAACTTTGCGACTATTAATCCAAACCTTGTCTATGACGGGAATGGTAAACTAAAGACGATCAGTGAAGCTAAGAACATTCTAGCATCAGCTGATGTAGACATTGACAAAGCACTAAGTATATACGACGTGAATGAGTTTCTGTCTATTGTAGGATTGGTTGACAATGGCGACATTACAATCAATGATAACGATTGTGTGGTATCAAATGGAAAGAGCAAAGTACGATATGTATTTGCAGACCCTGCCATTTTGACTGCTCCACAAAAAGAGATTACTATGCCACCAGCAGATTACACTTGTACTTTGACACAAGAAGATATCGAATCAATACAAAAAGCAGCTTCGACTCTTGGTCACAATACATTACGTATTGCCTTTACTGAATCTAATAAAGGTACTATCAAAGTAGTTGATTCAACTGGAGCAAGTAAGAATGATTTCACATTACAAGAAATTGATGCGAATGGAACATACCAAGAAAGTCTGCGTTTTTCATTCGATATTCTTATAAATAATTTGAAGTTGATTCCAGGTAACTACACAATTTATCTGTCGTCTAAATTAATTTCTAAATGGGAAGGTGAAAAGGCAAGCTACTTTATAGCATTAGAAGGTACATCCACTTATGGCGTTTAAATATATGATGTGTGGCTGTGGTAATCCAATGCCAATGGAAAGAGCCGAATTAGGATTTAAGTACTGTGTACAATGTGCAGAGAAGATAAACAAGCCTAAGACACGCGGTCGCATGGTATATGAACACAAGACCGGTGGGTATATTGAAATTATGTCTAATGAATCTTTCAAGAATAATAAAAAGTATTTCGTTCGTAAAGCGAACAGAAGTATTCTCAAACAAGTATAAACAACTAACCTAGGAATAGTTAAATGAGTGAAGAAAACACAAACCCAGCAGCTGAAGAAGTTGCAAACGTCCCTACTGATGTAGGATTGAATGTACAGGACATCATCAATGTCGTTAAGATTATTGATGTTGTATCTGGTCGAGGTGCCGTGAAAGGTGATGAATTATCATCTGTCGGTACAGTCCGTGACCGTTTGGTTGCGTTTATTAATGCGAATGTTCCTCAGCCACCAGCTGAAGACATCGGTGAAGACAGTGATGCTGTAACAGAAGACACAGCAGAAACTGTAGAAGAAACTATTGAAGCAAGTGAATAATTAAGTATGAGTAATAGTGGTGAATTCCTTTGGTGCGAAGAGTATCGACCAAAGAAAATAGATGATTGTATATTACCCGAAGAGTTGAAGTCTACTTTCAAACAGATTGTAGATACAGGTGAGATACCAAATATGTTATTGTCGGGCACTTCGGGGCTCGGCAAGACGACGGTTGCCAAGGCTCTTTGCCACGAACTCAACCTTGATTTTATTCTAATCAATAGTTCCGAAGATAGTGGAATCGACGTACTCCGTAACAGGATACGTCAATTCGCTTCTTCAATCTCTTTAGATGGTCAACCTAAAGTAGTAATACTTGATGAGGCTGACTACTTAAATCCACAATCGACTCAACCCGCACTTCGAGCTTTCATTGAAGAGTTCAGTAAGAATTGTCGGTTCATCTTTACTTGTAACTTCCGTAACAAGATTATTGAACCACTTCAATCTCGATGTGCGGTGATTGAGTTCAATACAACAAAGAAACATTTGGCAGGATTAGCTGCTAAGTTTCACAAACGTCTAAAAAATATTTTAGATGAAAAAGGTATCACATACGACGAAAGATTACTTGCAGAATTTATTATGCTTCATGCACCTGATTGGCGCAGAGTTATTAATGAAGCTCAGCGATATTCTACTAGTGGCGAACTCTCTCCTGCTGGATTGGTCGGTATGTCTAGTCAACAAATCGATGGTCTTGTTGGATTCTTAAAAGAAAAGAACTTCAAGTCTATGAGAGGTTGGGTTGCAGCAAACCCCGATGTCGATTCGGCAACTCTCTTTCGTAAATTATATGACGGTGCCTATGACTTTCTAGAGCCAATGTCTATTCCGCAATTGGTTCTAATATTAGCGGACTATCAACACAAAGCGGCGTTTGTGGCTGATAAAGAATTGAATATCGTCGCATGCTTAACAGAGATTATGGGGTCTCTTAAATTTAAATAATGAAAAAATGGTTTATATTCGCAGGATTAATAATATCCTTACTCGCAGCTATTGTCGACATAATGGCTGGCATATACCTTTGTGTATTAACTAATGGTTTCTGTAATTGGATTATCCTTTCAAGACAAAAAAGTAAAACAACAATTATCAGAAAGAAAAAGGAAAGACCAATGACGGTTGATGAATTTAGACAAGCAGAAATGGAAGCTAATCCACATCGTCCTTATCCTTACTATGATAGTAACGAACAACAACCAAAGTTTAGAACTTAATGAATTTAGTTCGAACTAAAGTTGTTATATGGAGAATATTATCAATTGTTCTATGCACACTTATGGCTAGAATCTGGTTTGGCGATTGGCATGTTACTTTATTTGGTATCTTTATTTCGATCGTTATGACATTCGTGCACTATTACTTTGAGAAAGTTTGGAACTACTATGAGCAAAAAAAGCCCCTTCGATTTTTTAAATTCGATTAATTATACAAAGAAGAATCTAATACAAGAGCCTCAAGACGAAAAAGAGTATGTACCTTTTATCGTTAATCGAGGTCTTGGTTATTTTCAAGACACTGTAATACTAGCAAATGAAATGAATGTCAATTGTCATATTGATAATAAAATGCAATATGACTTTCTTAAATCTACAGTAAGAAAAAGAAAGAGATTCAGTAAATGGTTAAAGGCTGAAGACGATGAAAAGATTGCATTATTATCTCAATATTTCGGTTATAGTAGTAATACTGCTAAATCTGTTGTTGATTTGTTTGATGATAAAGACTTCGATGAAATAAAGAAAAGGCTTGATAAAGGCGGAGTGTCTAAAAGGTAATTTATATAAATACCTTTATGAATGATGAACTTATAGAATGGTCACCTAGTGATATGCTTGAAGTGTCACTAAATGAACCTGATGATTTTTTAAAGATAAAAGAAACCTTAACTAGAATCGGTGTATCCTCGCAGAAAGAAGAAAACACTCTTTTCCAAAGTTGCCACATCCTGCATAAGCAAGGACACTATTTTATCACTCACTTCAAGGAACTTTTTGCTTTAGATGGTAAACCTTCTACTTTAACTGCTAATGACTTAGCGCGAAGAAATACTATCACTATTCTGTTATCAGATTGGGGCTTATTAGATATAGTAAACCCAGAAGTTATAGGCGAAGAAGCACCCTTGAAACAGATTAAAATTATCTCTCATAAAGACAAGGCCGAATGGAATCTAGAGAGTAAGTACACCATTGGAAACGCTAAAGGTAGAGCTTATTCATAGTATAAATAAAGGCGTTACAACCTGTAACGTTCTTTAACAAATTAAGTATGATGTATGCAAGTAAATTAAATACTTGGTTACATTACGCTTTTGCAGACGGATTGAAATCAAAAGACTTAGCAAAAAATAGTTCAGTATATCAATATTATTGTGCTGAACGAGATGAGATTCTAAAACATAAGTGGCTCGAATCCGAAAAGGCCGGTAAAGATATCGGCTGGGATAAAGCTCTTATGGATTGGATTTTATATCATCGTGCTGCATGGCGTAAATCCAAGATTAAGTAGAAAATTAACAAGACCCAAATTTTTTCACGAAAGTTTGGGTCTTTTTGTATAAATAGATAGTGATGATGCTCATGGTGAGGTCATCAAACAACAATAACTCGCTTAATAGGAGAAATTAAAAATGACACAAGCAATGTATGCACTGCTATCACAATTAGATAGCATTAGTAAAGACCCAAGAATCTTGGGATTCGAACCTACCTTTCAAAGATTACAAAGGGTAGTAAACCAACCACGAAACGACAGTTTCCCACCACACAATATTGTGTATTCAAAGGATAGTGAATCGTTCAAGGTTGAATTAGCTTTAGCAGGATATGCTGAAGAAGATATTAAAGTTACACTTCAAGAACAAGTGCTAACTATTGAAACAGATGAATTAGAAAAGACTGAAACCGAGTATATTCATCAAGGTATTGCACAACGTAAATTTAAAAAGCAATTTACTTTGGGTGAGTATCTAGTAGTCGAAGGTGCTGAGTTCATTAATGGATTGTTAACAATCACAATTAATAAAGAACTGCCCGAAGAAAAGAAACCACATACCATTAAAATTAATGGTAAAAAAAGTAAAAAAAGTTCTTTACTTACTGAGTAGTTTTGGTATAATAGATACCATAATTTAAAGATGAACTTGCATTAATGAATCTATAAAAAAAGTCGCCACGCGGTGGGTACATAATCTTCGGATTCCACCGCCGGACCCTGGGCAAGCAGGGGTGCGACATTTGATTTTTGACAATTTAAGATATGTATGACTGAACAACTCCTGCTTATAGGTGGGTAAGGTATCGGAGCTTGATGGGGACGGCCAAGTGGAGAGAACCATACAGAGTAAACCGAGTTCGTTGGATGTAACTACTATAAGGTTAGCTGCAGGGCGTTGCAGCTCTGGCGATGCGGGTAAAGAGTAAATCCCGTTATATATCTAGAAAGTTCGGAGAGGTCGCTCCTCTCCTACCTTTCGCATTTTTAGCATTTTTTCTCTTTACATTCTACGGTTCCTAGTGTATATTTAATATATGATAAAAAAGATTATAACATTAGAAGGCAAAACACGCCACGGAAAAAATCGGATTAGGGAGCATGGAGCTACCTGGTCTATTGAGGAAATAAAGGTTAGTCCAGCACCGTCTGCTCTATTTGTAAAATCACTAAAATCTGGCGTTAACCGATGGATTGTTCAACCGACCGATGAACATTTTGATGTTGTCGCAGAGGAATCTAGCTCTAGCTAAAAATCCATTTTTTCTCTTTACAAATACCAATAAATATGGTATACTATATAATATGAATAATTACGTG
>Ga0129351_1000956_pt1 | contig 11259 bp, 16 predicted proteins | sample CPBDNA_8_FD_94423 | JGI IMG/M metagenome (GOLD analysis project Ga0129351, IMG submission 94423) | Freshwater to marine salinity gradient microbial communities from Chesapeake Bay, USA - CPBay_Sum_27_0.2_DNA | ecosystem: Environmental > Aquatic > Marine > Coastal | place: USA: Chesapeake Bay... | reverse complement strand
GTTACTGGCTACGTCAATTTAATTTCACGCATTACCCACTTAGAACAAACTCAGCACGTCAAGGATATAGAGATTGGGATGAACTCAGAGTTCCGCATCAAGTGGCCCCGTGGCGAGCTTGGTGCACTGCCTGATGACGCTGAGCAGAATTTACGCCTTACCTACGTTGAATCAAATCTTAAAGAAATCAATAATGTAGTTCGGAAACTACAGGTCAAAGAAGGGATAACTGAATAATATGACCCCAGAACTTATAGCTATGCTCGGCGGAGGCGTGAGTGGTTTCGTAATGAAACTGATCGCCGCGCAGATGCAAAATCAAGCAGCACTGTTTGAACAGACCATTAAGAAGCAGGAAGTGGCTGATGCGTCGGCTGACGCTGCTGCTAAGCGTGGCGGTTCCAGTGGTCCATGGGTTCGTCGGTTTATTACCGTGGCGACTATGTTCGCAGTAATAGCAGCTCCCTTTATTGTTGCGTTTACTGACGTAGGAGTATCAGTACAAAAGGACACAAGCTTTTTGTTTGGTCTTATTAAAGGAGCCAAGTGGGAGACAATCACTGGCTATGTAATTTTACCAGAAGTTCGGCAGACAGCATTGGCTATCGTTGGCTTCTATTTTGGTTCATCTCAAGTTAAATGAATGATCTTTCATAACAAAAGAAAGAAGTAATGCAGACAAGGTTTTCCAGTGTCTCCGAGTCTTACCAGTCTGTAGAAAACTCTACTACACGGGCTCTTTTACGAGAGTTTCCTAAATCAGCAAACTGGAGAGATGTGTTGTCCAAAGATGTAGACGCTGGAGCTAATGCTACTCTTGACCAGAGAAAACTGTTTACAACTGTAGACCACACTACGCCTTCGTATGTGACAAACACAGACTTTTGGCTGAAGGGATATGAACAGGCTTTTACTTGCCGAGCACCTTATAGTGAAGAGGCAGCAGACAACCTTAGACTTACTACTGCCGTTACTCCAAGACACGCTGTTTCGGCTTGGCACTCTGAGTATACTCCAAACGTGGGTACAAAGGTTCGTTTTGTAACAACTGATAATACAGTTATTGAGAGAACTGTTGTACAACAGAGTAGTCAACTTACTTGGAATGATCCAGTTAGTGGACCTGTAAATACGGACATTGGAGTAATCTTACTTGACTCTGATTTACCTAGTACAATAACACCATGTAAGATATTTCCATCTGCCTACAAGAATGTTTTACACGATGTAGATCAAACAAGCAGTAGTTCTTCACGATCTAACATAGTAGATAGAGTTGAAAAACCACGTATAGCCCTAGTAGCTTGTGATCAAGAACATAAAACACACCCTTTTACTCACGAAACTTTTAGACCAAATCGTAATTTTTACGATAAAATCTGGGCAGTTTTTTATGGACTAAATAATGACTCGTTTGACTATCCTCACGATCAAGTTACAGGAAATTATCCTTCTTGGAAAAGAACTTGGGGTAGGTGGTTTGTAAAACCAGAAAGCATAGTAACTGGAGATTCTGGTAATCCAATTTTTTGTGCAGTAAACAAAGAACTTTGGCTGGTTAGCCTTTTTTATGGCCCAAACAGTGGTCCTTTCTACGCTAACCTTATTCCAGAAGTAAATGCAGCAATTGCTGCTCTTGACACAGCCCAAGGAATTGATACAGGTTATACTCTTACAGAAGGAAATTTATTAGACCTATGAAACAGTCACTGGCTATGTAATTTTACCAGAAGTTCGGCAGACAGCATTAGCTATCGTCGGCTTCTATTTCGGTTCATCTCAAGTTAAATAATTATGCCTAAAGTAAACGGAAAAGAGTACTCGTACACACCTAAAGGAATTGCAATGGCTAAGGCTGCTGCAAAGAAAAAAGGTAAGAAAGTAAAATATAACCGTAAGCAAAAGTAACAATGCCTAAAGATGCTTGCTATAAAAAAGTCAAAGCTAGGTATAGGGTATTCCCCTCTGCTTATGCTTCTGGTGCTATTGCAAAGTGTCGTAAAGTTGGCGTAAGCAGTTGGGGTAGCAAATCAAAAAAGAAAAAAAAGTAAATGGCGGTTCGCAAGACAGCAAAGGGTGCAGCTCTTCGGAGATGGTTCAAAGAGGACTGGAAAGATGTTCGCTCAGGGAAGCCCTGCGGACGACAAGAGGGCGAAAAGCGCGGAACGCCATATTGCAGACCATCGAAGCGTGTGAGTTCAAAGACACCTGCGACCTCAAGCGAAATATCCGAAAGTGAAAAACGCACACGGATTTCTGAGAAAAAAAGAATTGGACAACCAGCGGGTAAACCACGTAAAGTAAAAGCTATTCGTAGAAAAAAATGAGAAAAGAACATAAGAGCAAGACAGGCGGTCTGACCGCAGCGGGACGTCGATACTTTAAAGCCAAGGAAGGAGCCAACCTAAAGGCTCCTGTAACTGGTAAAGTGAAGCGTGGGTCCAAGGCTGCTAAGCGTCGTAAGTCTTTCTGTGCTCGTATGGGCGGGGTCAAGGGACCAATGAAGGACTCTAAGGGACGTCCTACAAGAAAAGCACTGGCACTACGTAAGTGGAAATGTTAACAAATGGCTACTTATAATTTATCACAAACTGCCGCTGAAATTGATTCAGCTATCGGTAAGGTACACAACGCTGACACAACACCTACGCAGGGCAGTACCAATATGGTGACAAGTGATGGTGTATTTGATGCTGTTAACAGCATTGGTATTTCTGCACTGCCGATCATAACAGAAGTTGATGGAATCACCAATTACGACAACGATCAATATATTCCAACAAATGCGGCGGTAAAGGATTACGTGGATAGTAAGACACCATCATTACTTTCCGCCACGAAATCGACACAAACTGTCAATACTGACACCGATGTTAGTGGATACACCCTTAGCGGGTCAGGTATTTCCGAATCATCTGGAACTGTTACTATTACTGGAGCTGGCGTTTGGATAGTTAGGTTTTACATCAAAGCATCACTGTCGAGCACAAACTACAATGCAGCTTACAATGTTGAATTTTATTTAAACAATTCTGTGGCGCACTATAAAAGGTTTAGCAGCACTGCAGAATCAACTTTCAATGATACTCTTTTGGTTAACTCCACTAATTCTTTTACTGTTAAAATTAGAGCAGATGAGCTTGCAGGAAGTTCAAGTTGCACAATAAACGATGCAACAATCCAAGCGGTTAAACTATGAGTACTTTTTCATTATCACAGACAGGGACTGAGATTAACTCAGCTATCGGTAAGGTACACAATGCCGATACCACACCAACGGAGGGCAGTACCAGTATGGTGACAAGTGGTGGTGTATACACGGCTGTTAATAATGTTGGTATTTCTGCGTTGCCGATTACAACAGAAGCTGAGGGAATTGCCAATTACGACAATGATGACAATGTTCCAACAAATGCCGCTGTTAAGGATTACGTGGATAATTCGGCTGTGCCTAACTATACTGGTGGTGAATCTGCTACTCTTTCTGGTGGGTTAATCATAAAATTTGGTTCAGGAACTATAGGTGGGGATACCTCTGAAAATATCTCATTCACAACTGCATTCCCGACAGGTATTAAAACAGTGCACGTAACGCAAACAGGCAGCAGTTCTATCCCGAAACATTTTATAGTGTCAAGCAGCTCAACATCGGGTTTTACTTTAAAAAATACAGTAGATGCTGCAGCCAGTTTTATGTGGACTGCTTTTGGTTACTAACTTAAACCTATGAGTACTTTTTCATAAAAAAAGCCCCAGACCTTACGATCTGGGGCTTTTTGTGTCTTATTGCTTTTAACGATAAGCTTCACCGTCAATAATACGGTAATTGTTTACCTCAAACTTCTTACCCTTGTGGGTGATCTCAGCGAAGCCCAAGTTCCATTGGTTCACTGGCATATAGTCTGGCTCTAGGTCACACAAGCAACCGACTGACCAGCAGGCGATTGTGTTGTTGTCCATAGACTTGACTGAGTGCTGACTAGTCTTGTGCTTGTGACCAGCAATTGTACAGACTCCAGTCTTTACTTGCAGCGTACGTGCAAAGTTTACTGGGTCAAAGGTATTAAAGAACTCGTGTCCGTGAAGTATCCAGAGTCCGCCAGCCTTACATAGTTGACGACCGCCGATCTCTTGGATGTCCAAGTCTTCAAAGCGTAGAAGTTTCTCAAGCTTAAAGTCTGGTACACCGCAGACTTCTGGAGCCTTGCGCCACAGGAACTTTTCCCAGCGTTCTTCGTGGTTACCTACTTTGAAATAGATATTGGCTTCTGGGAACCGCTCACGTAGGTGCATCAGGAACTGGCGACTTGCCTGTAACTCGCCTGCTAGGTCACGACTGTTTGGGTCTGACTCCCAGCGACTGGTTGCATAGAAGTCAACTGTGTCACCATTTAGTACGATATTGGTTGGGTCTTTACAGTGGTCGAGCGCACATTCAAGAGCGTCAACATCGTGGAAAGGTAGATGGATGTCCGAAAGTAGCAGCGTTTTACCGTCTGGTAAGTTGACCACACGTTTCTTGGAAACAAGAGACTTTGGGATCTTGTACTCACCAGCCTTGCCGTTCTTACGGAAATACTTGGTATTGGGACCAGCGTCCATTCGGTTCTTCTTCCCAGAGTTACCACGAGCGTAGCGTACTGCATTGCGGGCAGCTTCCACGGTTGTGTACAGGTTGGGGTTTTCTTTGATGATTAACAGAGCAATTGTACGGTTCCCATGTTCTGGGTACTTACTGATGTACTCTCGGACGAGATCTACCTTTTTACGTTTCATAACTATAGTGTTAAAAGCTTTTCTTCAAGACGTGCATTCTTAGCCTTGAGTGCCTGTATATCTTTGTTGAGTTGTTTGTTTTGTTCTGTGAGTGCGTCACAGGCTAGTGATAGTGAATGCAGACCACGTTCCAGTATTCTTTGCTGGTTCTGGTCAAATATTGAGCGGTTGGTTGATGGTATTTTGGTCATTTTATGATTTCAATTAAGTCGTCTAACACCATGTTGGACAGTTCTTTCTTTTCTTGAAGTCGTTTAAGAATCGCGTCGTCTACAGTTTGTGGAACCACAAGGTCAATGTATGTACACTTGTTGTCCTGACCGATACGGTGGATGCGGTCTTGGCTCTGGAGTCTGGTTTCAAGGCTGTAGTTATTGGAGTAGTACACCATTGTTGATGCACGGTGTAATGTCAAACCCTTCGCAGCAGCAGAGGTGGCAAGGAAGAAATCAGCCTGACCATTTTGGAACTGACGAACTCCTTCGTTACGTACCTTGTCACTGACATTGCCAGTGTACTCCACGATCTTTTTGCTAGGGAACTTCTTCTCCAGAGCCTCACGGATCTGCTGGATATTAAACTTGTAGGCACAGAACACTACCAGAGGCTGTGTTGTCTCCGCAATTTGCAGAAGAGCAGCTATCCTGTTGTTTTCAATGGCGTGTTCTGTGCCGTCATCAGCTGTAATAAACCCTGTTAGGATTTGTTGTAGCTTGACGATGCGCGTTAGCGCGATAGTGGATGTGACTAGTTCGCCACCTTCTAAAAGTGCAAGGCAGTCGTCTTTCATTGACTTGTAGATCTTGCGTTGTTCCGCAGTCATTTCGATGGCTACCTGTGTGAATGTTTTGTCTGGTAAGTCTAAGCAGTCTTTCTTCTCGATACGCAGAGTAAATGGCTCAAGTAACTTGGTCAGGTTCTCAAGGTTCTGGTAACCGATAATCTTACGGAACGAACGGCTGCCCATTGTCATTGTAGTCTCAATGGCAAATGCGTGTTTGAACGCAGTGTACGTAGTATATGGAATAGCGTTCTTGTTGAGGAACTTGCACTGCGTAAACAAATCAAGCGGGCTTTGTGTGATCGGTGTACCGTTGAGTATCCACTTACGGTCAACTTGTTCAGCCAGTTTAAGCACACGCTTTGTCTGTATCGCTTTTGGATTCTTGATACAGGTGGACTCGTCAATAATCATATGCCTAAGACCGACGCAGGTAGACAAGAATTTGTTAGTGGTGTCAAAGCCAGCAGCGGTACGTATAGCCTCTACATTGATTAGGAAGATTCTGCAGACGTCCGTTGTTTTGCAGAATCGGTTGAACTCCTGCTGCGCCTTCTTTGATTTGATTGGTCCCTTCCAGCAGTACGTTAGAACTGGTGTGTTGCTACTGGAACCAACGTGCTTGGGGATTTCGTTTACTTCCCAGTTGTGGTGTAGACCATTGGGAGCGATGACAACAGCTTCGAATAAGTCTGTGGAGTTGCGAACGATGTCGAGTACAATCTTGGTTTTGCCTGTACCCATCTCGCAGAACAGCGCACCGTAGGCTTTGTTGGCAAATCGCTCAACTGCTTCGCGCTGGTGTTTTAGTGGTTTTGTTTTGTATACGTAGTTCATGGTAACGGATAGAATCGTGTGGTTACTGGGTAGTGCAGATACAGATTTTTCTTGGCGCGTGTGCAGGCGACATAGAATACACGGTGTTCGTTGTCTGGATCTTTACGGTAGTGTTGGTAGGTAGTCTGTGTCATATCGGGCATAACAACTACGTTGTCAGCCTCTCTACCTTTTGATGCGTGAATGGTATTTACTTCAATGTTGGCAGCCTTGTCAAACGTACCTTCTTTTTCTGCGTGCAGTAAGATTGACTTAGTTGCGTCTGGCAGACGAAACACTTGATCCCACTTTGCAAGTGTACGCAGACCGAAGTTGGAAATGAGTTCTTCTTTCTCAAACAAATGATTGTCTGGCATTGTATCGATAAGTGTCTTGGCTCCACGTCCCACGGCTACGCCTGTCGGTAAGTAGTCGCGATACAGTTCTTTGATGAGCGATGCCTTGAACTTGTAACCAAGACGTAGTTGTTCCCACATCTTGATGAAAAAGATCTGACGTTCTTTGAACAACGATGTGTCACCGCCTGATACAAACAACAGTTTCTTCTTTAGCAGGTAGCCTTCGAAGATGGACATGAGAACCTTGTTCCGACAGAGCAGGAACCAAGTTCCTTGGGTGAAGTCCAGATCGTTAAGCGATCGGATATTGTGTACACAGCCTTCGTCGTTGTGTTCGTACGGTGTAACACTGTACTCCTGTTTCTCTGTGATCTGATTGGCTACGGTTTCTGCATACGCAAGTACTTTCTTGGGCAGGCGGTACGTTGTGTCCAGAATGATGCGGTCACCTTCCTTTTCAATTAGTGACTTAGGGTCACCGCCAGAGAACTTAAAGATACTTTGCTTGTCGTCGCCAGCAATGAATACCTGTTTAACTTCATTGGAGATATAATTGATAATGTTCCACTGAAGCGGTGACAAGTCCTGTGCTTCGTCAACGAATAGATAGTCAACATTTAGTTTTACCTTGTGAGCAAGGAATGCTTCCAGTTGGTCGGTGAAGTCGTACTTGTTTTTTTCTGCTCTGAACTGGCGGTAGAATTTTGAGAACTCTTCCAGTTCTTCGGGCTTGAATTTTGTATTGACTTGGTCCGCAAGAACCGTGGCTGCTGGTTGTAGCGTGTTACGCATAAGTGACTCGTACTGTAATAACCTGTCACCCTTACCCAGATTACTGGTAGAGTTGTTGTTGTACAGCGATGCGGAACCTGTGATTGACAGACCCAGTAACTGACCCAGCAACTTGTAGTCCTGACTGTTTAGCATCTGCTTGTGCGGTACACGTCGGTAGCACAGCGCGTGTAGTGTACTGAATGCAGAGAAGTCTTTCTCTTCGTAGTCAGGATTCTTTACAAGAGCGCGGTCGATAGCTTCCTGTGCTGCTGCTTTGGTAAAACTGGTAAAGCAAATCTTATTCGGTTTGGTGTTCTCCAGACAGACAGATAGCCTGTCCATCAGTGTCGTTGTTTTACCTGTGCCAGCACTGGCTACATAAATTGTTGTATTAGTAGTTGTCATCAGTTTCTAGGTTTGGCATTGGCTGCGTTGGGTCGAGGTGTAGGTTGTCACCGTGTACTCGCCAACAACGGATCTGTGAACCACCGAGTGATACTCGTGTGGTGTCAGCCTTCAGTGTTCGCTTAAGTACGGACAGCAGTTTATTGTCTGCTAGTTCCGAGAACCGCTGCTGGTTTAGGTAATCTTTTAGGTCAACCATGCGGAAGACGTACCAACTACCAGCTTGTTTGACAGCACCGTTCTTAATGTGGCTGACATCTTCGCTGGCGTTGGCACAGAACGTGGACAGATATTCAACAAACTGTCCAACAGGCGTCATCTCAAATGGTACTTCGATGCGCACACAGTTCTTGAGTAGCAGGTTCTGCTGCTTCACCCAGTCTTCTTGCTTGATTGGCGGGTACTTGAACAGTAACCGCTCCATTACGCGCTGGTTAAACATATTGAAGTTGTCGAACTCAGCGGTTGTTAGCTGTATCTCTTCGTGGTCAAGAGTCAGGAACCACAGAGGTGGATCACTCTTGAGTTGGATAAGCGAACGGTTGTTTGGCAGGAACTCTTCCTGCCCGATTCCGTGACGACGTTGTCCGCACATCTTAGCGTCACAGTATCTGCACAGTGGCTCTTGGGCACACTGGTACTTGTAGTCCTTTTTCTCATAGGACTTGATTATGGCGTCTACTTCTCTGTCAGGTAAAGGATCTGAAAACTTCTTATTGAATTTATGAAGCATTGATTTCCAGTCCGATGGCTCTGCTTTTTTGAGGTACACTGCTACATTGGACAATGTTACGTTTCGGTTCTCTGATTCTTTGGTTCTCTTTTCGAATATATAATTCAGGCAAGGTGGACCCTCTGGCAGCAACTCCTCGGTTCCCAACTTGGGAACTTCAAGGTTGCCAAAATCTTCTAACGATAATCTACGCTTTGTTGCGTACTCAATAAATGCTTCTGGGTTTAGTGCCTGACCTTCTTCGTCAATGGCATACTGTAACGTGGGGTTACCGCTGTACGGCATATTGATCCAGTTGCCGTACTTACTGTCGTCTTTGCGGTTACCAATCTTTGGCTGCTTCGGATATATCTCACAGACGCCTTGACCAAAGAACGCACTGTACGTCTTTAGCTTGTCAATCATATCCTTCGCTGGAACAGGCTCCGACATGAACAGGTAGACGTGCGCACCGCCAGACTTGGAACGACATATAATAAACGGCAACTTATGCTCGTTGACGCTGGCTCGTAAGTCTTCAATGGTACTGGAATCTTGGTACACGTCGATGTCCAGTGCGCCCCACATAACTTTGTTGTCTTCAAGGATTGGTGTACAACCAATCAGGCGTTCGCCTTTGATGTGCTCCTCCCACACATCAACAGTTAATTGGGACTTTACTAAAAAAGATTTTGAATCTTGCTTACCATCCCTGTCACGAACTTTGCCTGTCAGTTTTGTCTGACCAAAGACGTTAGGGTTGGCTTTGAATAGTTCGTTAAATTGTGTAGCTAAATGTGTAAGTGGGATCATGGCAAAAAAACCTTGGGGGAATAAACCCCCAAGGCTTACGTGTGGTAACTTAAGATAGTTTAGAACGGAGACGCTGCAATGGCTGAATCAACCAACTGAGGAGTCTCTGAAGTTTGTAACAGAGGAGTATCAGTAGCTGCAGAGTATGTTTCAGCAGCCAAGGATAACAGATCTTCATCTTTCTCCAAGTCCAGCGGAGTGCTGTTAGTGATGCTGAAGTTATAGTAGTCATCACCATTTTTGTTTGTTTCCAGTGTTGTTCCCAGTTCCCATTTTTGAGCAAAGAGAGGAGGTACAACACCCTTAAGAGCATCGTCTTCATATCTGAATCGGTTGATGTCGTTTGTGAACTTCCTTGCGACACGAAGCTGTGATACCGTGAACGGAATAACAGCTTGTTCCCACTCACCATTGATGTTGAGTAGAACAAAGAAGTATGTTGTGAAACGCAGTTCGTTGTCACCAAGCCATTCGTCATACTGACGTTCACGACCCTTCTCATACTTGGGATTGGACGTGATGCTTAGCGGGTGCGTAGCTACATAGCCACCACCACTACTGCGTGGAACCCATTCTGTGTACACGGATTGTGTAAAGCATGGGATGATTTCAGCAGGTTGTGGTATCACGGTCTTGTTCTTATTAAAGAACAAGTCACCAGACTCTGCCCCCTCGATGTATTCTTCTTTTTGTTTCTTCAGTTGAGGAGACATATCCTGTAGGATACGAATAAAAGGCATAGCGGAACCTGAATCCAGATTCTCTGTGCCCTTGCCTGCTACGGTTGTGATATCGAATGCCATAATTACTTTTGGTTACTTGTTTTACTTTTGGTTACTTATGTTACTTTGTTACTTTTGCTCGCTTACCTTGGTATATACCAAAGGCTTCACGAGGTATAGATGCCGCTAGTTCTGGATCTTCCAGTGCGTCGCGACAAAAGGCTTTGAGCGTTGCATTGTGGACAGTAATTTTAACGTCTGCATCGATGCCGAACTCTCTTTGTATCGTTTCGACAATTGCTTGAGCTTTACTATCCTCTGTTCGTCCGAGTTGGATTCTGATTTCATTCTTGATGATTGAGTCATTGTTGGTGTCACGCAGCCAGTTGAATGCTACGTCTGGATTTTGGATACGGGCGTCTACAAACTGTTTGATGGCAATCTTCTTGCCGTCGCTTAGTTGTAATGTATCCACACCAGCAGTTTCCATAATCATTGGAATGTGTTCTTCTGCCACAGTCTTGCGTACTTGCTTGAGTTCTGACAGTTCTTTCTCTAGGTCGAGTACGTGCTCGTCCAGTTGAACGAGTTCCTCTGCTTTAGCGGTAAGTTCGCTAAGCGGAACATCTCGTGGTTGTTCCACTTGGATTTCTCCAATAGGAATGATTTCTGGTTCTTCTAATAATGGATCAGTCATTGTTATATTGTGTTAGTTGCGATATGTCCGACTCTTGCATAGCCAGCGATATCAACCCAGTTATCTCTTTTGTTTGAGTGCATCTGGCGTGTTAGCTTAAGAGCAATCATACCAAGTGCCACTTGATTGGGTGTGATCTCTGTCTCAAAGAGTACAGACCATATCTTTGCGATACGGTCGAATTCTACTTTGCAGTCGCCGTAGTCTTCTCGTCGGTCTCCATTGGTTATCTGGAGAGCTTCTTCTAGTATATCTTTTTGCATATTGTGTTAGCACCAAGTTGGTCCGAGATCTATATCGGCAACAACTGGAACTTTGAGTGGTATAGCATTCTCCATGATCAATTTTAAGTCAAGACTTTCTTGCTCAGAATTGACCATGCAGTTAATTTCATCGTGAACTGG
>Ga0129351_1000955_pt1 | contig 11264 bp, 18 predicted proteins | sample CPBDNA_8_FD_94423 | JGI IMG/M metagenome (GOLD analysis project Ga0129351, IMG submission 94423) | Freshwater to marine salinity gradient microbial communities from Chesapeake Bay, USA - CPBay_Sum_27_0.2_DNA | ecosystem: Environmental > Aquatic > Marine > Coastal | place: USA: Chesapeake Bay... | reverse complement strand
CTTCTAGCTATACCCACAACACTGATAGCGGCCACCAGCGTATCAGGGTCTGAGAGGATATGGCTGTACGAACGAGCCTTAGCTATGATAGGGGAGAATCCATGGGGTATCTCTACAGGTTACTATCGCGCGTACTTGATGGGGCAGATCAGTCCGGGGCTGGACCGTCACATGGAGAGCGCCCTGCTGGAGATGGTAGCCTGGGTGGGTGTTATTCCGCTAGTGATACTGGCACTAGCTGTGCTAGTAAGTCTGATATGTCTAAAGAGAAGACGCCTGACACTGCCGCCTTGGCTTCTTATATCGATACCGATCCTGCTGTTAGAGAAGCTGTACGTGCCATACTCGATTGTGGTTATGGGTATCGCGTGTGGTGGCATAAGGTGGAGGCTGTTAATGGCACCTGTTATGTTATACGTGTGCAGCCTTACGGTGTTGATGGCTACCACGATATTCCCTATAAAGACGACAAGAGATTATCAGCGAAGTATCTGTGGACTCCCTCTGACTCTTGAAGCGTGTCTGAACACAGGACAGTACTATACAGCCCTACGTCTTGATCCGCTCAACAGAACAGCTCTAGCGCGGCTTGCCTACTATGAGCAGGACCGCACTGCTGCTGTTCTCCATGATAGTCTCACACGCAAGCGGTGGGTGACCACAGATGAGAAGCTCTACGCTAGTCCAGCAGAGTTGATAGCAGCTTACAGGGAGTGGTTAACGCCAGAAGGCCCACCAGGGGATCCCTAGTAGATCGCGTCTTATCTTGCGCAAGAAGCGTTTGTCAGATAGGAGTACCTCTTCTAAACGGTCGTAGGGTGCTCGTAGAATCTGTTGAGCTTGTGGTCTAAGCACTACTTCTAAGCACATATACTCTTCATTATGGCGGATACCAGCTTCTATGCCTGGCATAGCCTCTTCTAGTTTACGGCGAGTTGATAGGTAGTTAAAATCTAGTTTACTCATCAGTGATAGCCTTACGTAGTTTACTGCCTTCGAGTGATTGTTTAATCTCATCGAAGTTATCAGCTATTATTTGTTTAAGGAGTTGGTTTAGTTTCTCTTTAGCTTCTTTGTCTTTTCTGTTTAGTTCGTTTGTAATCTCACTAGCAGTTGGCGGTTTCTGTTTGCTCATCGTATAGCTCCTGTATCTTCTTGTAAGCCAGTTTCAGTTCAGCGTTCAAGCGCGTGATCTCAGCTTGGGCGTCAAGGGCGGCTTGCTTGTAGCCAGAATAATAGGCTACCGACCGCGCGTTTCTATAGGGATGTTGGACGACAAACGAATTTAAGTATTCAGCTATAAGCCCCTCTACAGTGCGCGGCTCATCATGATTGAATGCTACGTAGGCTAGACGGTTCACTTGCCCTTCTTCTTCTTCTTGCCAGCAGTGCTAAGAGCTATGGCCACTGCCTGCTTAGTAGGGCGGCCTGACTTCTTAAGTTCAGCTATATTCTTGCTTATTGTTTTCTTAGAACTTCCTTTTTTTAATGGCATCTTATTCTCCTTTTAGTTTTCACTCATCCTCCACAATAAACCGCGCTTGAGAGATAAGCGTATACAACTCATCCATATCAATAGGCGCATCATGCTTTAAGTGAGAGCGAAGCATAAGGTAAGCCTCTTCAATGAGTGAGTGCTGCTTGGCTGCCCTCTGAAACAACTTGTAGTCGTAGGCATCGCTCTCATCTGAGAGGTCTAGTTCAATGCGGATCTTCATCTAATCCTCCAGGTGTGCAAAACGCGCGTTGCCGTGGTTAGGTATTCTTCTGTAGGTTCTACCGTCTCGCAGTTTAACGTTACTAGCTCGCAGTATTTTCTTAATCTGTTCTTCTGAGATGCTGGTCTTATGTTTAAACTTCAGCTCTCGTTTGATGTAGTTAATTGAGAAACCTTGCTTGTAAAGATTTTTAATAAGTTCGTGTTGCATGGCTTAGTCCACCCCTTGTTATAAATAATCATTGTTTTTTTGTAAATTAATGATTTATCCTATAATCAGTAACTTATGCAATTCTATAAGCGCATTAATCCTAAGAACAGTTTTGTTGAGTGGGTATCTATTAAGTCAGGCCGTCTATATAAGCTATTAAAGATTGATGACAAGCCAGATGTAGAGACTTATCAGAAGCATGCTCGTATTGGATATGTGAATATTTCCATTAACATAACGGCAGAAGAGGCTAAGTTTATAGAGTCTATTGATACGGCAACATTCTTGCCAAGGCAGGATAGTGTTAAAGAGGAGATCTGTTCTAGGGTAAGTGATGGTGATTTAATCACAGAGCTTTGCAGGCAGTATATAGGTAGATTACCTTTCCCTCCTTATGAGGTTATAAAGAAGTGGGCAAGTGAGGATAAGGAGTTTGCTGGGAACCTGGCAGAATCTAGAAAGCACGCTGCTAGGATTCGTTTCGAGCAGGCGCTAAGGGCAGCCGATAATGTTAAGGATGATCCGAAGGCTTTGAAGACTTATGTAGAGATTTTAAAGCGGCATGCTGAGATAGATGATCCTGATGTGTTTCAGGTTAAGCCTAAGGATGAGGAGCGCAAGGACGTGGCTCCTATTGTTCATATATATACAGGGATACCTGATAGGCGAGAAGAAAAGGAAGTAAAGGCTGTAGAGGTGATTGAGCATGAGTGAGGTCTGGAGGAAAATACCAGGGTATCCGAATTATGAGGCTTCTAGTTTAGGAAGAATACGGTCATATTGTTATGGAGATAAGCCTAAAATAATGAAACAACATAGTGGAAAGAATGGGTATAAATCTCTAAAACTTAGAAAAAATAAGACTCCAAAGGCTTTTTTGGTTCATCGATTAGTTGCAGCAGCATTCGGGGTTTTAAAAGGGCTTGATGATAAATTATATATAAATCATTTAGATGGAGATAAGCATAATAACTGTCTGGAAAACCTGGAGCGCGTAACTAGATCTCAGAATGAAAAGCACGCTTTTAAGATCGGGTTAAAAAGCCATAAGGGTGAGAACCATAACCAGTCTAAGCTAACTAAAGAACAAGTAGTTATTATTCGCAAAAGGTTGAAGAAGGGTGAGACGGCGCAAAAGGTTGCAAGCTCTTTCAATGTAACTAGAAGCTGTGTTTATTCTATAAAACAATATAGGTCGTGGAAGGATATCTATGTCTGATAAGCAGATTATTGATACAGGGTATCGTCCGAGGGGTGGACAAAAGGAACTTCACGAAAAATTAAAGCGATTTAATGTGTTGAACGCGCATAGGCGTTTTGGAAAAACAGTTTTCGCTGTTAATGCCATGTTGGATTACCTTCTTCGTTGTGATCAACATAATCCTCAAGGGGTTTATGTTGCGATGAACTATGCCTCTGCCAAACGTATTGTGTGGGAATATGCAAAGCAATTCACTCAGAAGTTTCCAGGAGTAAAAACAAATGAGAGTGAACTGCTTATTACTATTCCAAGAACGTGGCGTGGTGATAAAATTAGAATGCAGTTGTTAGGATCTGAAAGATACGATTCAATACGTGGAATTTATGTAGATTTCTGTGTCCAAGATGAATTTGCATTTTGTCTTCCTGATTCGTGGACAAAGATTATTCGTCCAGCGTTAGCTGACAGGGGTGGGTCGGCTATTATTATTTCAACACCAAACGGCATAAATCATTTCTATAAGATGTATGGTAGGGCTGAAAAGAACATGACAGATGGTAAGGATTGGTTTGCTAAAACCATTCGTGCCGATGAAAGCGGCGTTCTTAGTAAGGAAGAGTTGGCAGAGATTAAGGATTCCGTTGGTGAGGAGGCTTACCACCAGGAGTTTATGTGTTCTTTTACGGCGCAGGTGAAGGGGGCATATTATCAAAATCAGATTCTGCAGCTAATGGAGAGTGATCAGATTAAGGACTTTGCTATAGACTTGTCGCAGCCAGTGCATTTGGCTTTTGATTTAGGGATAGGTGATTCGACTGCGATATGGTTTTTCCAGCTTGCACAAAATGAGATACACGTAGTGGATTATTATGAAGCTAGTGGTTTGTCTTTGATTGATTATGTAAAGGTGATCAAGGAAAAACCTTATGTAATTGGGGAGACGATCTTACCTCATGATGCAGCGGCAAGGAGTCTTGAGACAGGTAACACGCGGCAGGATAGTTTAAGAAAGCTTGGTTTGCATCAGACGCGTATATTACCGAGGCAGAGTGTAGAGGATGGGATAAACGCAGTGAGGATGGTGTTGCCTAGGTGTTATTTTCACAAGACTAACTGTGCTCAAGGATTAGAGTGTTTAAAGTTTTATCACAAGCAGTATAACGATAAGCTGGAGACGTTCATCAACAAGCCTGTTCACGATTGGTCAAGCCATGGTGCTGATGCGTTTCGATACCTCGCGTTAGGATTAGAGCGTTTAGAGCGCAGGTCTTATGGTGATGACAGGAACTTGCCGAGACAGGCGGAGAGCTATTATGATATATTTTCAGCTTAGGGAGAACATCGGATGGGCGGAGCAACAAAAAAAGTAGCCAGAGTAGGAACAGGCATTATGTCTGGAGGATTAAGCGAGGTTGGTATTAGATCTGGCTTAATCTCTAATCCTTTTGGCGGCGGCGGTGGCCCGAGAACGCCTGATGATCTTTTCGGCAATCAGCTAGAAGAGGCCAGGAAGTTAGAGCAGGATCTTAAAGGGGCTGATATTCCAGAGGCTGAGAAGAAGCGACTTCTTGAGCAGTTAAGAACACCGATTGATGCAGATTTTAATATTGGCGGGAGTTTGATTAATGCTCCTGGGTTAAATCAGAAGATGCGTCTTAGTTATGATATTAACGCAACAGGATCAATTCAAGATAGACTTAAGAAGTTAAAACAAAACACTGCTAGGGCGGAGGCTTTATCGGGTAGGCTTCTGGCGGCTAAAAGACAGCAGCCTGGAACACAGCAAACGCTTCTATCTTCTGGTCCAGGGATAATGAGTAGATAGTATGGGCAAATTAACTCCAAAACAGCTAGCAGAAAAACCTGGAAAATTAAAAGGATTAAGAGGCACTTGGGAAACACACTGGAGGTCTATTGCAGTTTACTTTCTTCCTCTTCGCAGGGAAATCAATGAAGAGCCAGCTAAAGGCAATAAGAGAAATCTTCAGTTGCTTGATAACACAGGTATTCAAGCGCTTGAATTATTATCGGCTGGCCTGCAGTCAATGCTCACTAACCCTAATCTTATGTGGTTTGATCTTACTACTGGAGATGAGAAGCTCGATGATCAGGATGGTATCAGGCAGTGGCTTCAGGCGGAGACGTTAAACGTTCATAATGTTTTAAACAACTCTAATTTCAACACAGAAGTTCATCAGATGTACATGGATCTTGGTGCATTTGGAACGGCTGCTATGCTTATAGAAGAGGATGACGAATCGGTTATTCGTTTCTCAACCAAGCACATTAAAGATATTTACATTGAAGAAAATAACTTAGGTTATATTGATCGAGTTTACAGAGAATTCAAATGGACGGCTCAAAACTTGGTTGCAGAGTTTGGCGAAGAAGTCATGCCTCGATCTGTAATGGAGTGTTACAAGAAGAACGACACTAAAGAGTTTTATGTTGTTCATGGTGTTTACCCTAAAGATAGTAACGATGGCCCCGCTGATGAGCTGTTGCCGTTCGTTTCTCAGTATGTGTTAAAGGAAGAAAAGGTTGTATTGCGTGAGGGCGGCTTCCGTGAGTTCCCTTATGTGATTCCACGATGGACGAAGGCTTCTAACGAGGTTTATGGTCGTAGTCCTGCGATGAACGCTCTTCCTGATATGAAGACGTTAAACAAGATGACAGAGACGATGATGATTGCAGCTCAGAAGGTAGCAGATCCTCCACTTCAGGTGCCTGATGATGGAGTTGTTCATCCTGTGATTACTCGTCCTGGTGGTTTAACTCATGTCAGGCCTGGTAGTGAACCTATTAGGCCTTTGTTTAATCAGATCCCGGTTGACTTTGGTTTTCAGGCTATTGAGGACAGAAGGCAGCGGGTGAGGCAGAGTTTCTTTGTTGATCAGTTGCAGTTGCAGCAGGGACCTCAGATGACAGCTACTGAGGTATTGCAGAGAACAGAAGAGAAGAACAGGTTGCTTGGCCCGGTATTGGGTCGAATGCAGAGCGAGTTTTTGCGACCTCTTATTGATCGTGTGTTTAGCATCATGCTCAAGCAGGGCATGATTAGTGATCCTCCTGGTGAGCTAGAGGGAAGGGATTTGGATGTTAAGTATTCATCTATGATAGCTCGTGCGCAGAGGATTAGCGAGTCTCAGAATATCTTAAGGACGTTTGAGGCATCGGCTCCGTTTATTCAGCTTGATCCTGATGTTCGAGATATGTTTAACGGCGATGAGATTGTACGTGTGTTGGCCAGAAGCTTGAATTTCCCTCAGAGGGGATTGAGGAATGATGAGGAGATTGCCGAGATAAGGGGAGCCAGAGCAGAGGCTCAGCAGCAGATGCAGCAGCAGGAAGAGGCCAATCAAGAGGCGGATAGGATCTCTAAAGTGGGGCCAGCGGTTGCGGCGGCCAATCAGGCGGGGTAGAACTAGATTCTAGGTTGTACTTAGTCCGTGAACCTAGGGGGCGAGGGGGTCTTACCTAATCTACCCAAGCCCCCACCTATAAAGTTTTATGAAGAAAAACGACATAGATAAGATCATTAAATACAGGGCGCTTTTTAATACTCCAGATGGACAAGAAGTTTTAGATGACATGATGAGGGTTCATCATGTGTTGAGTCCGACTCTTAGTAAGAGGCCTAATGGAATAGAAATGGCATATAGGGAGGGAGAGCGCAGTGTTATACTTCGTATTCTTTATTTGCTTAATAGCGATCCTAATGATCTCAGAGCCCGAATCGAAAGGGTAGAAAAGGAGCAGCGAGATGGATCAGTCGTCGACGACTACTAATGAATTAGAGGAAGCAGTGGTTCATGATTTAAGGCAGCTTCTTATTGTAAGGCGCCAGATGAAGGAGCTTGATGAGGGCGTGTTATCTAAGATGAAGTATTTAAAAGAAGAAGAGCAGTCGGTTCGTATGCAGGATTATCAGAGGTTGAATGCAGCGATTAACTGTTGTTTTCATCAATTAGGCAAGATTTATTTTGATAAGAGGGGAATGGAGTAAGACTATGAGTGAAGAGCAAGTGCAAGAACAGGGTTCAGTATTGGGTGGCACACAGGCGCCGGAGGCCTCTCAGGAACCGTTTAATAATGATAGTTGGCATTCACAGTTGCCAGAAGAGCTTAAGGGTAATGAGACGCTTTTGAGGTTTAAAGATGTACCAGCGCTTGCGGAGAGTTATCTTCATGCCAAGAAGGCGATTAGTGGGGATAAGATCCCATTGCCTGGAGAGAATGCTACTGATGATGATTGGAAGCAGGTTTATAAGAAGCTAGGTCTTCCTGAGCAGTTAGACGAGTATAAGGTTGAAACACCTGAAGGGTTAGATGAGGGCGTGATTGGTCAGCTTCGTGAGCAGGCTCATAAGGCTGGGGTATTGCCTAAGCAGTTTCAACAGCTTGTGAATGCATTTTCAGAGATAAACAATGGAGTTATGGAAGAGTATCAGAAGCAGGCGATGCAGACGATGGAAGAGGCTCAGGCGGAGTTAAAGCGTGAGTGGGGTCCGGCATATGATAAGCAGGTTAAGCTTGCGCAAGCTGCAGCGCGTGAATTCGGTGGAGAAGAGGCCTTTAATGAATTGAACCAGGCGGGGCTTGGTAATTCTCCGGCGATTTTGAAGATGTTGGCTAAGGCTGGTTCTTTGATCGGTGAGGATAAGGTTTCAGGAGAGGGCAATAATTCTCTTGAGGTCACTCGCGAAGAGGCTCAAAACGAGATTGCTCAGATCATGAATAATCCTGAGAGACCTTATTGGAAGGGGCCAGCGCATCCTGGGTATGAAAAGGATAAGTCAAGACTTTTGTACTTGCAGGGTATTGTAACTGGCGAACAAGAGTAATATACTATTTGTCAAGAGTTAATTTAAGTGGAGACAACCCTTTTAGGCCCTCCATGGCAAATCAGGCGGATAACCTCGCAACGAGTCCCGCACGAGATACTGATTAGCCGCTAATAACTTAGATTAATATCTCGGCCCCTCGTTTTGAGGACAACCCGAACAACTTTAGATTTTACATTTTTTAAAGGAAGGGGGACTCAAAACATGAGTTCACAAATTACTACCGCATTTGTGAAGCAGTATAAGGATTTGCTGTTTCATCTATCGCAACAAAAAGGATCACGTCTTCGTGGCGCCGTACGCAATGAAATGCAAAAAGGCAGCGAGGCATTTTATGAAAGACTAGGGAAAGTCACAGCTGTTGAGAAGACTTCTCGTCACTCTGACACTCCACTAATCGACACTCCACATTCTCGTAGACGAGTTACTTTGACCGACTACGAATATGCGGATTTGATCGACGATCAAGACAAGATTCGTACTTTGATCGACCCTGAAAGCCCATACTTGCAAGCACAAGTATTCGCTATGGGTCGTGCAATGGACGAGAAGATCATCAACCAAGCTTTGGGCAATGCTTACAGCGGAGTTGACGGATCTACTGCTGTAGGTCTTGGTGACTCTCAGCGTTTGACAGCTGTTAACGATGCAGGCAACGCTGGTGCCAACATGAACGTTGAAGTTCTTCGTCGCGCTAAAGAGATTTTGGATGCAAACGACGTTGATGAGATGATTCCTCGATATTGTGCAATCAACGCTTCTGCTCTTCAAAGCCTATTGGCTGAGACAGAAGTTACTAGCTCTGATTACAACGTTGTTAAGGCGCTTGTTCAGGGACAGGTTGACACTTTCCTCGGGTTCAAGTTCATTCGACTAGAGTTGCTTCCTGCAACTAGCTTGACTTCAAGCTTTAGTTATACAGACGGTTCGGTTGGATCAGGTTCTGGAACACTTGATAGCACTTACAAGTCAATGATTGCATGGGCACAAGACGGCCTATTGCTTTCTATTGGTAAGGACATTGAGACCAAGATCAGCGAGCGAGCTGACAAGTCTTACGCTAATCAGGTTTATTCTAGAATGAGCATCGGAGCTACTCGTTTGGAAGAAGAAAAGGTTGTAGAAATTTTCTGCAAGCAATCATAAGGAGATAGACGAAGATGGCAACATTATACGGAGTAAACGCAGATAAAGCATTAGTTGACGTTCCTTCAGCCAAGGCTGGAGTTGGTGAGCAAGGCGGCCGAGTTCGATGTATTTATGATACATACGAGCTTACTGCTGACATGAGTGCAGCCGATGTCATTCTTATGGGTGGACTCATCCCTAAGGGTGCGCGAGTTCTTAACGTTCATTTGTTCTTTGACGCTTTGGGCGCAGGAACATTGGATGTTGGTTGGCAGGCGTCTGCTGAATTGTCTGGCGGATCAGCTGTTGAAGCTGCATCTGCTGATGGTTTTATTGATGGCGCTGCAGTGACCAACCAAGGTCACGAGTCCATGCAAGAAGATCATTTTGCAGAAGCTGGAATGTTCAAGAAGTTCGACGCTGCTGTACAGCCAGCGGTGACTGTAGCTACCGACACTTCTGCTACTAGCGGAACAATCGGCTTGTACATTCAGTACGTACTAGATTAATTTAGGAGGGAAGATCCTTGGCGACATCTAAGGTTAGTATTTGCAATAGTGCTCTTGTTAAGCTTGGAGCAAAGAGGATCTCTTCTCTTGAGGATGACACAAAAGAAGGGCGACTGTGTAAGGAGGCTTATCCTCGTCTTGCTCGGTCGCTTCTTCGTTCTCATCCATGGAACTTCGCTCTTGATCGTGTTCAAGTGGCAAAAGACGCTACAGCACCTGAGTTTGGGTTTTCATCACGATTCGCGATTCCTGAAGATTGCCTGAGAATCTTAAACGTAGACGCTGAATATCATGATGAAGACAACGGCGGAACATTCTTTGCTTGGAAGCGAGAGGGCGACTTCATATTAGCTAACTCAAGCACGTTAGAAATACGTTACATAAAGAACATCATTGATTACCCTGAAGATTTTGACGACAATTTCAGCGAGTGTTTAGCTTTGTTGATCGCTTCTGATTTGGCCTATGCGCTTGCTAACTCTAGGACGCTGGCATCAGATATGTATGATAAGTACAGAAACGAATTGTCGCTTGCTCGCAGCTACGATGGACAGGAGGGAAGCTCTGACCGCATCGGTGCTACAAGCTGGCTGGATGCGAGGTATCAGGAGTAGTGGCTAAGTTTAATTACTTGGTTCCTAACTTCCTGGGTGGTGAAGTTAGCCCTAAGTTTAGAGCGAGAGCAGATCTTGAGCAGTACAGGACTTCTTGTGATTTAATTGTTAATGGGATTCCACAAAAGTCAGGCGGTATTTCAAAAAGGAATGGAACGGCTTATGAAACTTATGAGGGTGAGTTTACTACTGTTGTTCCTACTGACACATGGTTAAATGCTGAATCTACTGATGCTGACAAGGGTTTTAGGCAATTTCCATTTAAGGCAACGAACGGCGATAAGTATTGTATTATCATGGGCGTTAAAGAAACGGCGTCTACTAATACTTTCCCTATAAGAATTTTAAAAGCTGGAGGCTCTCCGGCTGACTTTGATTTTGAATATCCTCCAGATACACTTATTGCTGGTCAAACTCAATACGATCTTCACGGTCTGTTCTCTGGCTTTACGTCTGTGCAACAGTTACAAGAGGCTCAATATCAGCAGGTAAACGATGTATTGGTAATCGTTCATGATGAAAGACCACCTTGTTATATTATTAAGACCGGTGACGACACATTTGCCCTGAGGTGGGCGCGCGATCTTGTTGGAGCGGCATCTAACTTAGATGCTCCTGGTTCGGCTACTATAACAGAGGCAAAGCTGTTTTGTTCAATGCCATTTAGAGATCCACTGGCTTACAACAACTCAATAAACCAGACGGCACCTGGGATGACTCTTGGTTCGGCAACATTGGGTGCTGAGACGACAATGACAACTAATCCAAATTCTGCTGCTGGAGCTTATTTTGTACCAGATCACGTAGGCTCGTTTTTTAAAGTAACAGACTTAGGGAAGACTGGACTTGTATTGGTCACTGGTTACACTAGCGCGAATCAGGTTGATGTTACTGTTGTAATCTCTCCTGGCGATGTGAGTATCGCAGCTGGTAGTTGGCAGGAGTCAGCGTGGAGCCCTTATCGAGGTTACCCAAGATGCGTGACTTATCACGAAGGTCGATTGATTTTTGGCGGTAGAGAGGGGCAGATATGGGCCTCT
>Ga0129351_1000954_pt1 | contig 11266 bp, 12 predicted proteins | sample CPBDNA_8_FD_94423 | JGI IMG/M metagenome (GOLD analysis project Ga0129351, IMG submission 94423) | Freshwater to marine salinity gradient microbial communities from Chesapeake Bay, USA - CPBay_Sum_27_0.2_DNA | ecosystem: Environmental > Aquatic > Marine > Coastal | place: USA: Chesapeake Bay... | reverse complement strand
CAATAAGTGTATTTTTTATTAAAGGAATACCATCATTAACTAATTCTAAAATATAATACTCACCCGTAAAAAATCCATTCTTTTTTATTTCAATTTTTTTGTTTTCTTTGGTTAGTGATTCTTTTGTTATTCTAATTCGTTTATTATCACCAACGGGTTGACCATTTACCGTAGTTGTAAATGAAGTTTCGTTTGAACTGATGTTAAAGATGAATAAATTACTTGATACGGGGGTTGGGGTACTTATACCACCACCAGTACCACCAGTAGATATTCCACCTCCACCACCTCCCGATGGACCATCGTTAATAAAAGTATCACCTTGTTCAGGTGTACCTATTTGGTCAAATTGTATGTCGTTTACTGGTACAGGCATTATAATGTTGTATTTCTTAAACTTCTATCCGAAAAACTCTGTCTTGATATAAACTTGGACTTAAACTTATCAAATAACCCCCCTCTTTTTTTTCTTTTAAGTGGGTTTGGTTTTTTGAATTCAGGAATTGGTAATTCGTTCGGAACTTCTTTTTTAATTTCTTCATCTAAAGAAAGTTCTTCAGGAGATACTTCCTTTTTCTTAGTTACATTTATTTCAGTCTTTTTAGGATTGATTGTAACATCACTTGTTCTACTTTGAATAACCGTTCCAACCTTGTCAAAACTTTCATCAAACACTTCATCTACTTGTGTTTGAGTTTGTATTGCTCTTTTAGGTAAATATCTTTCAATACATTCTACTAATATTTTTTGTGCAATCTTAAATACATCTTTTTTGTTATAGGAAATTGAAGGTGTTGTTTTTTTTGGTTTTCCAAAATTTACATCATTAATAGATGAAACTCTATTTGAAAATTCGTTCTTCATTGCTTCCGCAAACTTATTGTATATGGTAGTCATCAATCTATCGAATCCAGATACCCCAAATTCACTAATCATTTTGTTATACCATTTCTCTCCATAAGTTTTTTTAATAAACGAATCTATTTCAGACGGGTTTATTGTTTCTATAAATGTACTGATATATGGTAATACATCATCTCTAAACCCACTACCATTTACAAATGTCTTAAATCTCTGTAATAAATCTGTTTTTTTAGAAGCATCATTTTGTATTGGTAATAACTTTACTTCAAGTCTTGATGGAGATATTTCTTTAATCCAAAGTTTTTCACTTTCGTTATCGTAACCAACTCTCTTATTTAATAAAGTTATTTGTGTTTTGAAAATACCATTATTATATCCTGCTTCTTTAATCAATCGCTCAACATCGATAAAATATTCTTTTGGAAATTCTAATGCTTGAAACAATGTTCCTTCAGGAATCAATATATAATCTCTGATATTTTCTGAAGATAGTTTTATGTATCTTACTGACTTACCTTCCGAACCCTGTGGTAACTGGTTGTCATTTATATCATATAATACAAATTCAATCATATCAGAATCAGAAAACCCAAAAAATGATTGTAGAGTTCCTTTCTCAAAAATTTCCCTATCCTTTGAGTTAATTCGATATCCTCGATTATCTATTATTTCCTTAAATGTTTTAATTGCCATTATCCACCTGTTTTATCTTCACCAACAAATACTTGAGCAGTACCTCTACTTCCCCACTTGTCTTTTCTCTTAACTTCTTTTCTATAATATGCCTTTAATTGTAATTTATCACCCGATGATGTATTGATTACAACAGTACCTTCCAATACTTTCTTTCTCTTAGATGTTTTACCAACTGCACTTACTTTATAGGTTACCGTTGTTACACCTGCACTTTGTTCGGTTCTTGCTGGTACTTTGAAAGATGTTGGAAATTCAATCCAACCAATACCTTCCGATATTGTAAAAGTTTGTTCTTCGGTTGAGAAGTTAAAGAATGCAACACCCTTTTCACCATTTCTCCAACTAAAATCTCGAGAATTTTCAACATTAAAGTAAATACCTTTTCTGCCCTCATCTTTAATATCATTTGCCGATATTTTCCATCCACTATTTTCAGTTTGTTGAAAGAAACCATTTAATCCCTCTAATGCGTTTTGTGCTGCATTTTGTTTTTCTCTTTCTTCAGTTAATTCTTTTTGTACTCTGAACGATTCTTGTAATGCGTCAACTCTTGCTGTTAGAGATACTCGTTGTACTGCCTCATTGATTGAGTTTTGTACTGCGTTTTGTAAATCGATTGTAGTTGTTGATATCTGTCTATTCGCAATTGTTGCTTGTTCATCTGCGATATTTGCTTTTAACTTTTCATTATCAACTTCAATTCTCAAACTTTCACTAACAATTTCCAATTCAGATACTTTAGCAGATAAATCATTGACTTGAGTATTTAATCGTTGAACTTCTAATGTTAAATCATTTACCGATTGTGTTACCACATTATAAACCGAACGAAGTACCGTATCTGGTCCTTCTGGTGGTCTGTTTGGTATTAACTCGAATATAGTTGTATCAATAGATTTTTTTAATTCTGCAGTATCATAGTTTGGTCTTGTAAGTTTTCCACTAATAACACCATCACGAGAATCGGATTCCCTAAACAAACGTACACCAGCAGAGTTCTTTTCGGTAATAACCAAAGAACCACTTTTCAAAATATCACCTACAAAGGTTTCATTTTTTAGACCGGTGTTTTTCATACTAACTTACAATCTTAAAAGTATAGTCATCATCAAAATAGTGAGACACACCACTAACAACAACCTTAAACTCAATTTTATATACTCTATTTACTTCCCAATTACTAAGATTCAAATTAAAATAATTTCCATTAGAGTCACAACTTATTTTAGTGTAATCACTAAATGGAACAAGTACATCTTCACTATGATAATCTGATATTTGGTAATATGTTGTTTCTGGTAATGCGTTACTCAAGGTATATTGTGCTGTTGAACTAAATGTTTTAATTGGATATAATTCTCGACCCACCACTCTTATTCTTGGAGTTGTATTTACCTTGTATTCTTTTTTGAAATTTTTAATTCCAACCTTTAATTCTTCACTTGTTAATACTGAAAGAGAACCTGTTGAAAAGTTTGAATCATCCCAACCTACTCTAATTTTTGGTTGATGTATTGTATTTGTTTCTTTACTGAATACTCTGATGATACCATAGTCATTTGTATCACCTTCTTTATCAAATGGTAATTTTAATATAATACCATCGTTTGGAATAACACCACCAACCCAATCATCCATTATGTCTTTTATATCCATATAGACATCGTTAGTCTTGTATTCAAAGTTTTGTGTTGAGTATACATTTGAATAAAAAGTTCCACCCTTGCCTTCATACGAACCCGTTGAGTTTTCTTCAAATGTATTATTCGGTAACCATCTTAGAGTTGAATCACCTTCTCTATTATTCCATGTTACACCACTTGTAGTTATATCATCAAATCGAGTACCATTACCCATTTCCCAACTTTGTGAAATTGGATATGCTTCTAATGTAAACTCTAATGGTAGTTCTTCTGATTCGGTTTCTTTTAGAATAAGAGTTGCTTCAGACATTGTTACTTCTCCGTTAGCAATACTTTCCGATAAGGGAACTATATCGAATTTAAGGAGTGCTCTCGAAACATCCTTAACATTACCATAGTAAACTTTACTAACCTCTAATACCTCATCTAAACCACAATTTTGATTGGGTTGTTGTAAGTACACCGATGCATCTTTTGATGCTGTAAGGAAATAGTATGCCATTATCTTGCTCTCCCTTTAATATCCACATCTGGAAATTTAACTTCAAAAACCGATGGGTCTAAAGATGGATATACAATCTTATCTTTAGTTGCTGCTTCTATATTATATGAGTTTGGTGAGTATTGTCCACCACACTTATTTACAACTTTTAATTTTGGAACCGAACTAACTCCTTCTACATTTGCAATTACGAGTTCTAATTCCGAAATATTAATAGTATTATTAAAAGTCCAATCATCGATTTGAAAATAACTTTTTAGTTCCGAAATACAATCAGATAAGACTTCACTCTTATTATAATCTTTATAAGTTATAATTTCGAATTCAAGTCCAACATTGATAATAAAACCATCTAAAATATTAATCCCATCTGTTAGTATCTTATATTCGTTTAGATATGTTTTTAGATTTTCTTTTACTGCTCTATTAAGAGTTGTTAATCTTTTTGAATTATCATATCCAAGTAAATAAAGATTTACTGCAAATGGATTATTCTTTTCATTATTGTTAGAAGTCTTACCAACTAAGAATTGTCTAATTTCTTCTTGTATAGTTTCTCTATTTGGTTCTTCATCATCTGGTTTGTCTACAAATGATTGTACCAAATCAGTAAACTCATTTAATGCTTTTGGTGAAGCAAGAATTGATGATGGTGAATTGTTATCTAAACTACCATCCGATGTTGCGAATGCCTTTGCGATTGAACCATACTTCACAGGCATTGATAATGTTCTAACTTGATAATCTTTAGCAGTAACTGCTCTATTTTGTGAACCAAAGTTTGCTAATGCGTTTTGTCTAATTTCTTCAATAGTTTCTCCATCTCTACCACCACTTGCAGGAATTTCGTTATCAACTGCTATCGATGTTTTTGCACTATTATAAATAGACAACTGAGTTGGTGTAAATAATTGTGTATCTTCTTCAAATTCGATTCCTGAAATATTTGTTAGTACTCCCTTTTTAACATTAGAACCCACACCACCACCAACTAAATACTTTACAGTAATTGTTGTGTTAGATGGAGATGTTCCGTATGTTTTTGTTTTTAAGAAGTTAGTTGCGTCAAAAGATTCTTCTAATTTAGAAATAGAATTGGGTAGTCCTAAACCAACATTTTTTAGAGTTGGTATTAGTGTTTCATCACTTGCTGATGGGTCACCTGAACCAAATTGTATAGTTGTTGTACTATTACCATTTACTTTTTTAACAAATCTCTTTGGTGTTTTTAATGTAGTTAATACATAAGGTACAGTCGATTTGAACTGATACAAGTCGGGGTCATTATTTTCAGTATTTGGGTAATCGGTAAATACCATTTCTTGTCCAAGATAAGGAACTTCGTACCATTTGTTTCCATTTGAATCTCTTACATCATAGATATCTATTACATTTGTGTCAGAAATTTCTATTGTTCTAAATGGTGTATAAGGTCCAAATGTAAATTCTGCTGTTTTTAATTCCGCAGATATTGCTTCAACATATTTTTTTACTAAATAAAATGTAACTTCACCGGTTGAACTATCGGTTGAATAAATTGATATTTCTCTATCAGTTGGGTCTGAAAAGTCTATTACATCCTGTGTTATAAAATTATGTTCGTTTTCATCTTTTACCTGCATACCTTCTTTAATTCTCAAAAGGTATGTTTCATCGTAAGTATTATTTACACCAGTTCCAATTGAAGGAACCAATTGATAAACTGAAAGAGTTGTAACTGCGGGTGCGGTTACTTTTGGTTTGTATCCTAAATATTGTGAAAGTGATATTACATTTTCAATATCTTCTGCATGAACCATCAATGATTCCTTTAAGGTATCATCAATATAATAAGAAAGTGAATCACCAATATAAGATGCCATTTCGATGAACATCATACCAGGTGATGACTCATTAAAGTCAGAATAAGTTTGTGGGAAATAAGTTTTAGCAAACTCAATTAGATTTCCTCTAAATTGAGCAAAATCTTTATTAAGGTATTTAATATCCTTACCCTTATTCTTAAAGTTTTTTGTTGATTTAGTTATTGCCATAATTATTACCCTTGTGTAGTGAATGTTACTTCATTCAAATCTACCGAGTTTCCTACTCTAAATTTTATCGAAACATTTACTCTATTATTATCTCGTAGTTCATTTGTTTGTTCAATATCTATTTCATCTATATTAACAAATGGTAACCATTGAGAAATACTATCTTCTATTGTTGTCTGTATTCTACCTTCTAAGTCATCTACATTTTGTTCAAATAATAGTTCTTGAAGTCCACTTCCAAACTCAGGTTGCATAACTCGTTCACCTCTTTTTGTAAGAAGTAAATTTTTTATATTCGATTTAACTTGTTCAAATGTTGTAAAGGTTTGCTCAAAAGCAGTTTTTCCAATCTGAATTGGTAGTGATATACCAATAGCATAATTACTATATTCTTTGGTATCTTTAACTATCTTTGAACCTAACTCTATTGCCATAATTTATTACATTCCTGGTCTAAAAGGACCTTTCTTTTTGTTGATTGCTTTCATCAAACCACTGTAATCTCTGTTTAGTGCTTTATCCAATCCAGCGTTTCCAGTTTGAACACCTAACCCTTGTTTTGGTGACATATCTCCGTAACCCATTTGTTGTGCTATATTTGATGCACCTAATGTATGTGTATCATTTGAAGTGAAAGACATAGTTCTATAATCTTCATCAGTTGATTGTCTTTGTTGTGCGTTAAAAGGTTGTGTTTGTGCCAACACCTCATTTAATACGGGATTGTTACTAAACTTCTTTTGTACTTGAATAGGTTCTTCTGAAACCGATTCATCCATAAAGGTTGGTTGTTTTGGTTTTGAAATAGTTTCTTTAAGTTGTTTGTTTTCTTTCAACAACTTTGCCATTTCTTTTTTAACACCTTCCTTTACCAATCTCGGAAGAAGTACTTTGATTTCTTCCTTTACTATAATCTGTATTGCTTTTACTAATTTGTCAGTATCCATTGTTAAAATGTTTTCCTTTCTATATAAATATTTGTTTTAGGTTTTTTCGTTTTTAATCACAATGTACTTGTTGTGCGATTAATTGTTTTCTAAAGTCTTTAATATATTGGTCTACATTAAATGCTTCAGAAGTATCATCTGGTAGAGATACATTTATTACATTTACTAATGAGGTATCTCCATCTAATAAATCACTTACCTCGTATTCGGTAGGTGTATTTGTTTGTTGATTAAGTTCACTAACTATATCTCCATCAGAAGTTTCAAGTACTGGTGGTTCCGAACCATCTTCAGATGGGAAGTTAATATTAGGTATAGGTATTGCAGGTGGAATTAGATAACCAGTCCAAGGTATTACACCGGGTGCAGGAACCGGTGATGGTGCAGATGGATATAACGATGTTGTTTGTATAATCCCACCTATTGAAAACAAATGAACTATTGCTGCGAGGACAAACATATTTACCATTATAATTTGTTTTGACGCAGGTTTTATAGGTGGATAAATTGGCCAAACACCTACATTGGTTACCACATTCGAGTTTACTTGTAAATTCTGTATTGAACCTGGTGCAGGTATTAATGGTATTGGGAATGGTCTCATTTGTGCTCCTGCCCAATATGCTTTTACACCATTACCAAATTCATTTACTAAAGAGAATGGTGTACCGGGTGGAGTTGTTAATCCCTTTAATAAAGCAGCTCTAAATAAATTTCTCATTATTTCAAAGTTACCCGTTTGTATAACTTCCAAATTTATAAAGTCCCTACCCCTTTTTACTGCTGCTTCATATTCTTCTGCCCAAATCGTTGCAACTTCGTTTACATTTAATGTAGGGTTGTTGACTGGATTTGTTTTTCTTAATATATTTCTTTTGAATAAAGACCAAGACATTTTTAATTAAATTAAATTGGTTGGATTAGGAATGTTTGGTAAATCCACATTAGGTACTTGAGGTAACTCCGGTAAATCTGGAATATCAGGAACCGATGGTACTTCAGGTATTGGTGGTAAGTTTGGTAGAGTAGGTGGTTTTGGTAACCCCTTTTTCTTTTTAGGATTTTCAGGTGGTTGTTCCACTTCTTGTTTTTTTCTTTTAGGAAAACTTGGTAAAGGTATTTTGGGTAACTTAGGTAACTTAGGTTTTTCTATTTTAGGTAATTTAGGTACTTCAGGTAATTCTGTTGGTACTGAACCTACTACATCTCCAACCTTTCCAGTCACATCAGAAACATCACCAACCACATTTTTAGCAGAACCAAGTGTGTCTTTTATTCCACCACCTAAATTTTTTATGTCCTTTATACTTGCCATTATTTTAATTGTACCGTTTTACTTAGTGCGTTATTTAATTCTGTAATTAATTTATTTAACCTTGGGTTGTTAGTCGGACCAGGTGCGGTTGCTCCAGCAGGAGTTACAAATATTTGTTGACCCACAATTTCCATAAATTCTCTTAGTATATCTAAAAGAACATTTCCTTTTAAGGCATAATCTAATTCACCATCTGTTCCTAAATTTATCTTACCGTTACCAATATCAATATTAAGTGTTGTATTTTTTGTATCAATAAATAAATCACTTTCAGTCGTTATATTAACACCACCCGTTGCATCTAATGAAAGTTTCCCATCGGTTATCATACCTATATTTTTCTTACCAACAAGTATCATATCTTCTGTTTTTGCTGAAAGAATAATTCTATCCGAATTTAATAATATTTGATTTCCTTTTAATTCGGATGGGTAATCATAAAATGATTCATATTTGTTGGTGGTTGGTAATGTATAATTTAATTTTTTTTCACCACTACTCAGTACAATAATACTTCCATCCGTATTAATATCTTCTTCAGTTGAACTCGATACTGTCTTTTTTAGTGATTCTGAATTTTCTCCATTTCTTATTATGATTGTTGGTGAAAATTTATTTTCAGAATTATTATATCCACTAAATCTAATTGATTGACCAAATCTACTTTCTAATAATGTATCACCCTCATATAATTTAAGTTTGTGTATTGTTGTTCCTTTATCAAGTAATTGAAAGTAGTCACCATAACCATCATAAGAACTTTCAGAATTTTTACCAGATGTTCTTGATATTCCAGTTTTTTGTACATTACTATATTCCTTTGAGTTTCCTCCTTCTTTCTGCTTACTATCAGATGGAAATATTGTACTTATTAAATTTGGTATTGCATTAGAAAATGGACTAAGTTCATCTGCTAATCTTGTGTATTGATACTCACCATCAATTTCGTGAATAAAAACTTGTTCATTCCTCGTTGGTATAGTGTTGTTGTTTTTATTAAGTGGGAATGCAAGTGGTAGTTGTGTATTTGATGTTGTTTTATCAGATAACATTCTAAACTGTATAGCACCGATAGCATAAGTACCTTGTATATGTTTTGCTCTAAGAAGTTCATCATTTTCATCTAATATGACATGATAAACAATACCCTGATTGGTTGTTTTTTTTGTACGAACACCCGATAATAAAGAGTTTGATATTGTTACTCTACTACTTTCCATACCCACTTTACTTTGCCAATTTTTGTTTTACTTCTTCTATCTCGTTTTGCATATCATCTATTCGTTCAATATCATCTTGAACTTGTTCAATTTCGGAAAGTAATTGTTCTCTTTCGGCATCAGTAAGGAAACCACTATCACCTTCTGATTTTTGATTAGATGCAATAATTCTTTGTGCTATTGTTGCTAACTTAACCAATTGGTCATCGTTACGAACGGATGTATCTATTAAGTCTTTTATAATGGGACCCAATACACCCATATCACCTGCGTGTCTTACCATTTTTCTTAATTCGGCAATGACTTCAGAAATATGTTTTTTCTTATTGATTTGGTTGTTATAGATATCCTCAAACAATCCACTTAGGTTTTTTCCCGGAAATAATTCGAAATCTGCTGACATGATTAGTTTATCAATATTTGTTCAATATATAAATATCAATAAACTAAAAAGTGATTTATTTGTTCTTATAGAAGTACTCAAGAATATCTTTCTCTAACATATAATCCATTACGAAGTTGTCCCCATACATAATGCTAGTAAATGTTCCGTTACCTTCTTCAGTAATCTCAATTACATAATCCACCTCATTATAGGTAACTTCATAACTTTCGGATTTTCTAATTCGTTTAATACTTCTATGCTCATCGGTTCTTTCAATAACTTCCTTTCCACTTAAATCGGGAACATTAATCAGTTTGGTTACACACTTAGCATAATTTGTTTTAAGAGTGTCTACGAAGAAGATATCATTCATACTACTCATTAGATACAATCGTTGTTTAGAATCCAAGCCACCTGCCTTAAAATTGCCTGTGAACTGAACGATGGGTAGTTTTAATAAAAAGTTTTGTGTATCTTCTCTTAGGGTCTTAAAATCTACGATAGAACTGATATGATGTGGTTCTGATACTTCCCTATCAAATGGTATGGATAATACATCATAGTAAGTTTCCACACTAACTTTATCTATGATTTGAGAACTCATCTTTATTCTTTTTCAGTTGCGTACTTTACACCCATAATCGTACCAACGATTGAGAATGCGTTAGTTAGGAGAATACCAAACATATTACTCCAAGTAGAACCTATGATTTGTGTATCAGTACCAGAAATTAATGCTAACCCATACATAGCAGTTGTGAGAACACCAACTCCTATAATCACATAAAGTGCTACTTTAACAATTGTGCTGATTAACTCAAATTGTGTTTTCTTTTGCATTAGTTCCAAATCTTCTAATGCTTTACCCATTCCTTTTTCGGCTTCTTGCCTTAATTGATTTGCTTCTTCTTCAGATTGTTTTGCAGATTCCAATGCCTGTTGAAGTTCTATCATCAATTCATCGGTTTCCTTTTGTTTATCAACCAACTCTTTGTTTTGTTGTTGAACTTGCTTAGTTACTTGTAATCGTTTTCTACGAGCAGTAGAATCTTTATCCTTACACAACCGTAGGTATTCTTCAAACTCGGTATCCCCATCAGGTGCTTTTAAGAGTTTAAGAAAGTTTCCTTCAACATAAACTTTCCTTTTCTTAGCAACACCCAATAGGATATCTCTCGTATGTTTCGTAACCTCAATCATTGTAAAGTTTATTTATAAATTTTGAATGGAGCTGTTCGGTTTAGATATCCTTCATAATCTTTTCTGAATTCTTCTAATCGAGGTTCAATATCATCGGATTTAATAATCCAAAATTGTGCACCTGCTGATTTTGCTTTTTCAATTTCTTGATTATCATCTGAAGATGAGATAATACCAATTACACATCCGTTACCATATTCAAAATTGATTTTACGAATAAGTTCAATACCATCATATGAAGAACCGATAATATTCAAATCAACGAATACACATTCGGGTCTTTCATCTGCTGGGTTTTCTGGAAACCATTGTTTGAATTTTTCATCTGCTTCATCAGATGAATTTAGTGCCTCTAAAGATAGAGTGATATCTAAGATACTACAAGCATCTTCAAATACCAAGTGGAATAAGTCCTCATCATCCACTAACAAGATTGAGTTAATCATTGTGTTCATTTTAAT
>Ga0129351_1000937_pt1 | contig 11347 bp, 11 predicted proteins | sample CPBDNA_8_FD_94423 | JGI IMG/M metagenome (GOLD analysis project Ga0129351, IMG submission 94423) | Freshwater to marine salinity gradient microbial communities from Chesapeake Bay, USA - CPBay_Sum_27_0.2_DNA | ecosystem: Environmental > Aquatic > Marine > Coastal | place: USA: Chesapeake Bay... | reverse complement strand
TTCCCGTGGATGGACTTTTCTGTTATTTGAGATGACCAGCGCTTCCTCTTCTTTGCTCAGCCCGGCCCCCAGCGCCAGCGCCCCGCGGTCAGCCCTGGCTGACCTGACGCAGGAGACCCTGGCGTTGACCCGCCGTCTGTTCCTGCAGCTGGCGCGCCGTCCGTCGACCCTGGTGGCGGGGGTCCTGCAACCCCTGATTTGGTTGGTTCTCTTTGGGGCCCTCTTCGCCAATGCCCCTGAGGGTCTGCTGCCCGAGGGCATGAGTTACGGCCGCTTCCTCGGTGCCGGCGTGATTGTCTTCACGGCCTTCAGCGCTGCCTTGAATGCCGGCTTGCCGGTGATGTTCGATCGGGAGTTTGGTTTCCTCAATCGCCTGTTGGTGGCCCCCTTGCGCTCCCGCAGCTCGATTGTCCTTGCCTCGGTGCTCTACATCACGGCCCTGAGCCTGGTGCAGAGCGTCGCGATCATGGCCACCGCCTGGGTCTTGGGGTACGGCTGGCCCGGCGGTTCTGGGTTGCTCCTGGTGCTGCTGACCCTGTTGCTGTTGGTCTTCGCTGTGACGGGCCTGAGCTTGGGGTTGGCCTTCGCACTGCCAGGCCACATCGAGCTGATCGCCGTGATCTTTGTGGCCAATTTGCCCCTGCTGTTTGCCAGCACGGCCCTGGCTCCGATTTCCTTTATGCCGGCCTGGTTGGGCTGGCTAGCGGCCGTAAATCCCCTTACCTTCGCGATTGAGCCGATTCGCGCCGCTTACGCCGGTCATTTCTCCCTCTCAGCTGTGGTGTTGCATGCCCCCTATGGGGACCTCAGCGCTGCCGCTTGTTTAGGGGTTCTGGCCGCTTTGGCGTTGGGTTTGTTTCTGCTGATCCGCCCTCTGCTGGATCGCAAGCTCGCCTGATCTTTTCCCGCAGCGATCGTGCCCCAGCGCCCTTCTCCTCCGCCGTCACCGCAAGCCCGCCGCCAGGCCCACGTTTTGGCCCTGCGCCAGGCCTTGTCCGAGCGTGATCGCTCGAGCGTGGATGGGTTGCTCGGCCAGTGGGTCCATCGCCACGGGGTCGATGCCCTTGAACCCCTGCTTCAGGAGTTGGAAGCCGAGGATTCAGAAGGACTCCACTGGTGGCGAACTCCTCAGGCTGAGTCCGAGCCCCTCGTCGTTGCCGTGCAAGAGGAGATGGCACCTGAACCACAACCTGAACTCGAGCCGGAACCCGAACCTGAGCCCGAACCGGTTGTGATGGCTGAACCTGAACCTGTAGCGGCTCCGGTTCCGATCCCTCAGACGGCGTTCAAGCCCGTCGTGCATCGTCGAGCCGCTGCGTCACGCCCTGCTCCGGCCCCCAGCCATCCCGCCTTGGCGGAGTTGCGTGCTTGGCTTCCCGGTTCGCAAGACTCCCGTGCTGCCTGATCCCTCGTTGCTCCGTGGCGGGCTGATCGTCTCGGTTCAGGCCCCTGAGGGCTCACCGATGCGGGACCCGCAGGTGATTGCGGCCATGGCTGAGGCCAGCCTCAACAACGGCGCGGTGGGTGTCCGCCTGGAGAGTCCTGAACACATTGGGGCGGTGCGCCGCCGCTGCCCGGAGGCTTTGATTATTGGCCTCTGGAAGCGCACGTTCCCCGATAGTTCCGTCTACATCACCCCCGGCTGGGAAGAGATCCAGGCGGTTTGGGCCGCTGGTGCCGATGTGATCGCCCTGGATGCCACTGATCGGGTTCGCCCCGCTGGGGCCCTCTTGCCCGATTTGGTGCAGCGCGCCAAGCAGGAGCTTGGAGCCTGCTTGATGGCGGATGTCGACAGTCTGGAGAACGGGTTGCGCGCCGCGGAGCTCGGCTGTGATTGGGTTGGCACAACCCTCTACGGCTACACCGAGTCCACCGCCTCCCTCAAGCCTCCCGCTTGGACTCTGTTGCGTCCACTGCGCGAGCAGCTCCCGGGTCCGGTCATGCTGATCTGTGAGGGTGGAATCGCTTCAGCCCAGCAGGCCAGGCAGGCCCTTGATGGGGGTTCCGATGCGGTGGTGGTGGGGACGGCGATTACCGGCGTGGATCTGCAGGTGGCGGCCTATCGCCGGGCCCTGGAGTCCTAGCGGTCCAAAAGCTTTCTGAAGGAGCAGGACCTGCAGCCCAGGCGAGTTCAAACTGAGCGTGTCTCGGTTGTCTCGAATGGGAGGAAAGTCGATGGGCTCCCAGCGTGGGCTGCCGTTTTTTTCAGTGGTGGTGGGCGTGACGCTCTTGGCCACACCCATAGCGGGCTTGCCCTTAGCTGAGCTCGAAGCGCTGAACCGGGAGCTGGGCCGCCTGTGCCGCAACCCACCCCCGGAAGCCCTTGCCGTCTGCCGGATTCACGCCCGCTTGATTCGGGTGATGTAGGCCGAGGCCGGCATCACATCATGCCGGGCATGCCCATGCCGCCCATTCCACCCATACCGCCCATGCCACCCATGGGATCCATGCCGCCACCGCCCGGTGCGGCTGCGGCTGCAGGCTCGGGTTTGTCAGCGATCACCGCCTCGGTGGTCAGCAGCAGGGAAGCAATCGAGACGGCGTCCTGAAGGGCCAGGCGGACCACCTTGGCGGCATCAAGAATGCCTGCGGTGAGCAGGTTTTCGTAGGTGCCGGTCGCGGCATTGAAGCCGTTCCCAGTGGAGGCCACTTGGTCCGCCACAACGTTGGGGTCATAGCCCGCGTTGGCTGCGATCTGATGCAGGGGCGCAGAGAGAGCGCGCTGCACGATCTCAACACCGGTGCGCTCGTCGCCCTCCAGCTGGGCAGCCAGGCCATCGAGGTCGGCGGCGAGCTGGACCAGGGTGCTGCCACCGCCGGCGACGATGCCCTCTTCCACCGCGGCGCGGGTGGCGTTGAGGGCGTCTTCGATCCGCAGTTTGCGGTTGCGCAGCTCGGTTTCGGTGGGAGCACCCACCTTGATCACGGCAACGCCACCGGCCAGCTTGGCGATGCGCTCGGTGAGCTTCTCGCGGTCGTACTCCGAGTCGGTGTTCTCGAGCTCGCGCTTGATGGTGGCGACACGGTCGCGGACGGCAGCCTGGTGAGCGTCACTGGCCACGATGGTGGTGTCGTCCTTGCTGATCGTGATCCGGCGCATGCTGCCGAGATCCTCCAGACCCACTTGATCGAGGGCCATGGCACGGTCCTCGCTGATCAAGGTGGCACCCGTGAGGATGGCGATGTCCTGGAGCATGGCCTTGCGGCGATCGCCAAAGCCAGGGGCGCGGACGGCGGCCACCTGCAGAACCCCGCGGTTCTTGTTGACCACCAGGGTGGCCAGGGCTTCACCCTCGACTTCCTCCGAGAGGATCACCAGGGGCTTGCCAGCTTTCGACACGGCCTCCAGAACGGGAACGAGGTCGTTGATGGCACTGATCTTGCGGTCGGTGACCAGCAGCAGCGCATCTTCGAATTCGCAGACGCGACGGTCGTTGTCGGTGACGAAGTAGGGGGAGCTGTAGCCCCGATCGAAGGCCATGCCTTCGGTGATTTCCAGTTCGGTGGCGAGGCTCTTGCTCTCCTCGACGGTGATCACGCCATCGACGCTCACCTTCTCCATCGCCTCGCTCACCATCCGGCCGACTTCCTCATCGCCACCGGAGCTGACGGTGGCGACCTGGCCGATGGATTCGCCGGCAACGGGGGTGGAACGCTGCTGGATGCCCGCCACGACTTGAGCGGTGGCCTTCTCCATGCCGCGGCGCAGGCTCACGGGGCTGGCGCCAGCGGCGACGTTGCGTAGACCTTCGCGGGTCATGGCCTGGGCCAGGACGGTGGCGGTGGTGGTGCCATCACCGGCCTGGTCCTTGGTTTTGGTCGCGACCTGCAGCAGGAGCTTGGCGCCGAGGTTCTCGAAGGGGTCTTCCAGTTCGATGTCCCGGGCGATGGTCACGCCGTCGTTGACGACATCGGGAGCCCCGAACTTCTTCTCGAGAACGACGTTGCGGCCCTTGGGTCCGATGGTGACCTTGACCGCATCGGCGAGGGCATTGACGCCGCGCTCGAGATAGGCGCGGGATTCATCGGAGAAGGAGAGCAGCTTGGCCATCGCGGAGGCTGATCGCGCTGTAGTGGCCACAGGCTCCCATGCAGAGGTGGCCCTTGGCTTGTGGGGAAAGCCGAATGGATCGCAGCTCACCCCTATCGCCCGCTCGATCTGCTCGATAGGGTTCGCGCCATGGAGGAGAGCATCAGCGACACCCTGGTCCAGGGCCTGGCCGATCCAACGGCCGGCAGCAACGTGATGGCGTTTCTGATCGTGGCCGGCCTGGGCTTGGGAATGGCCTTGATCTATGTGCCCCTGCGGGTCTTTTTGACCGTGACCGCCCGCAGTCGCCGGCTACGCCTGCTGCAGCGCATCCGACGACTGCGGGAGGAACTCACGCAACCGGTGGAGGGCTAGACCTCAGCGCATCACCATGCCGCCATCCACCTGCAGGACCTGGCCGGTCATGTAGGCAGCGGCGGGATCGGCCGCGAGGAAGCGAACGGCGCTGGCGACCTCGGTGGGTTGCCCCATCCGTCCCAGGGGAATGGCCTTGAGGATCGGCTCCTTGTCGAGCTCCGCGGTCATGTCGCTCTCGATGAAGCCAGGGGCCACAGCGTTCACGGTGACCCCGCGGCTCGCGAATTCCGCAGCGCTGCTGCGGGTCAGGCCAATCACACCAGCTTTGGCGGCGCTGTAGTTGGCCTGGCCGGGGTTGCCCATCAGTCCCACCACCGAGGTGATGTTGATGATCCGGCCGCTTCTGGCCTTCAACATCGCCCGGCTGACGGCTCGGGTGCAGAGGAAGACGCCGCTGAGGTTCAGGTCGATCACGCTCTGCCAATCGGCGCTCTTCATGCGCATCAGCAGGCCGTCACGGGTGATGCCCGCGTTGTTGACCAGCACGTCCAGGCGTCCTTCCTTCTCCAGGACGGCTTTGACCATGGTCTCCACCTGCTCTTCCTCGGCCACGTTGGCCTGGTGGGACCAGGCTTGGCCGCCTGCCGCCTGAATCTCAGCGACCACAGCCTCAGCCGCGGCGGGGGAGCTGGCGTAGTTCACCACCACCGTTGCGCCGGCCTGGGCCAGCTCGCGGGCAATGGAGGCCCCGATGCCTCGGCTGGCTCCGGTCACCAGAGCAACCTGACCGGCCAGGGGGGTGCTGTCCGCCATGGAGAACGCTGAAAAGTCGGACCAGGCTAGGCGGGCATGATTTTGACTTCAGCCAAGGCTGGGCCAAGCAGTTCTCCAAAGCGCTGCAACTGGCGTTTGCTGCCCATGACCACCAGCAACTGACCGGGACCCAGGCGGACATCACCGCCGGGGTTGGCGATGAGTGGCTCCGGCGCTCCGGTGCTGAGTTGGCTGGCCGCGGGGTTTCGGATCGCCAGGACCAGGGCACCACTGCGGCGTCCCAACTGCAGTTCCGAGAGACTGGCGCCGTTGAGGTCGCCGAGATCCTCGGGATGCTCGCTCAGCAGAAATTCGTCCACCTCACACTCGCTGCCGGCCAGCAGGTCCATGAAGGTCACCGCCAGGGGCCTCAGGGCGGTGGCGGCCATGGCACGACCGCCGGCCACATAGGGGCTCACCACCTGGTCAGCTCCGGCTAAACGCAGTTTCCCTTCCGCTTCTTCGCTGTCGGAGCGGGCAATCAGCCGGGCGCTCGGCGCCAATCCCCGGGCGCTGAGGATCACGTAGAGGTTGGACGCGTTGCTCGGCAGGGCGGCGACCAGTGCTCGGCAGCGGTGGATGCCGGCCTCCTCCAGGGTTTCATCGAGGGTGGCGTCTCCCTGAAGGACCGTCAGGCCTCGCTGCTGTGCTTCCTCAATCCGGTCGCTGTCGTTTTCAACCACCAACAGTTGGACGTTTTCTCCATTCAGTTGATCCGCGATTTCGCGGCCCATCCGGCCGTAGCCGCAGAGGATGACGTGCTGATTCATCGATCGCTGCAGCTGTTGGCGGTAGCGCCGCTGGCGGATGCGGCGAAAGTAGCCGGAGTTGGTCAATTCCAGCAGTTTCTGGATGGTTTGCTGGACCACCACCAGGCCGCCCACCAACAGCAGCGCCGTGACGATGCGGCCGCCGGTGTGGATCAGCTGGGTGTGCTCATCGCTAAACCCCAGGGTGCTGAGGGTGATCAGCACCATCCAGTAGCAATCACCCCAGTCCCAGCCCTCCGCCAGTCGGTAGCCAACGGCGCCGGCATTGACGACCGTGGCCAGGGCCAGGATCGGGCCGGCCCAGGGGCGCTTGGCCACTTGCGTGCGAATGGGGCTGAGGAGGCCGCGGCGGCGCGGCAGTGAACGGGGTCGCTGCCGCATCGGTGTCATCCCAAGCCGAGGGCTTTTAAGACCTCAGGGGTGCCCAGCTGCTCAAGGGCTCCGGCCTGACCCACCGCTTGCACGCCCTCCCGTTGTGGCAGGGAGGCGGGGTCCTGGCCGAGGGCCACTAGAGGCATGCCACTGAGCAGGGCCAGTTGGCTGGTGATGGGATCACTGCTGAGGACCACATCACAGCTGGCCAGTTGCGCGGCCCGCTGCAGCAGATTGGCGCCACCGGCCTGGATGACCCGCAGGTCCGGCAGCTTGCTGCGGATGGCCTCGGGCAGCGCTCGCCAGTGGTCGGCGGGCCAGTCCTGGCGGTTCCCTGACGGGGCAAGCAACAGGGCGGGTCCCTGGCCACTGGGCATGGACGCTGCGGCTTGCTCCAGTGCTCCTTTGGGCAAGGACAGGCGGAATTGGCTGGCGTTGAGGGTGACGCCGAGGGGGCGCAGGAAGGCGGCCAGCGCTTGGGCCCCCCAGCCGGCTTCAGGGGTGACGGTTGACGTGGCCGAGAACCCAGCGGCGGCGACGCGATTGGGGATGTGACTCATCGACAGCATCAGATCAACCTGGCGGCCGCTGGCGAGGTTGATGCAGGCCTGAAAGTCGGGCTCGCGCACGTTGCCCAGGAGGTTGGCCCAGTCGGCGAGGCTCGGCCCGTCATCAAAGGCGAAGGGAATCACCTTCTCCACCGCCGGCAGCAGGGACCAGGCGGCTGCTGCGGCGGGGGAGCAGGCCACTTGCACCTGGGCCTTGAGGTCTTGAGCAACCTGCGCTGCGGCCGGAATGGCCTGCAGCTGTGCACTGACACCACCCGGCACCAAAAAGAGGACTCGCATGGTTGCGGGGGTGTGCAGCAGATCGCTGGCTGATTGTATGTAGGTCGGATTACTTAGTCCTCAGGAGCGCGCGATGCATCTGCTGATTGCCTGTGCCGGTAGCGGTCGGCGGATGGGGGCGGAGCGCAACAAGCTGCTCCTGGAGGTCAGCGGCCGGCCTGTGTTGGCCTGGACTCTCGATGCGGCCCTGGCCTCCGAGAGCGTGCGCTGGATCGGTGTGGTCGGCCAGGAGATCGACCGGCCTGACATCGAAGCCCTGCTGAAGGCGGCCAACCCAGGGATCCCGGTCCAGTGGATTCAGGGTGGGGACACCCGCCAGGATTCGGTCTGCAACGGCCTGGCTGCGCTGCCGCCGGAGGCCCAATCGGTTCTGATCCATGACGGAGCCCGCTGCTTGGTCGATCCAGCTCTGATCGATCGCTGTTCCGCGGCTGTTGACGCTGGCGCTGCGGTGATTGCTGCCGCACCGGTCACCGACACGATCAAGCGGGTCGATGGCGACGGCGTGATCCAAGACACCCCGGATCGCTCCGTTCTCTGGGGCGCCCAAACCCCCCAGGGGTTTCCGGTCGAGCAGTTGCGCCAGGCCCATGCCCAGGCGCGCGGGGAGGGTTGGAGTGTCACCGATGACGCCTCCCTGTTTGAACGGCTGGGTTGGCCCGTGCGGGTGATGGAGTCCTCCCCCTCCAACATCAAGATCACCACGCCCTTCGATCTGACGATTGCTGAGGCGGTGCTCTCGGCTCGCTAGAGCAGCAGCAGTTGGCCGCGCTCGCCGTCCAGACGGGCCCTGCGGCCGATGGGAATGGCGGCGTTGCCGCAGCGATGGCCAAAAGGCAGGTCGGCAATCACTGGAATGCCGAGGTCGCCGCAGCGCTCCTGAAGCACCGCCTGCAGACCAAAGGAGTGCTGGGGATCACGGGCGTCATCCTCATCCCCCTCGCAGTCGCTGAAGCTGCCAAAGCCCAGCCCCGCGATCTGCTGGAGGGCCCCACTGAGGCGCCAGTGGGAGAGCATCCGATCGATTCGATAGGGGGCCTCGCCGATGTCTTCGAACAGCAGGATCGCTCCACTCAGGTCGGGGAGGTGAGGCGTCCCCAGCAGGTGCGTCGCCACCGTGAGATTGCCGGCGAGGCAGGGGCCCTCGGCTTGGCCCGGGTTCCAGACCGTCCCATGCAGGGGCGGTAGAGCCTCGCCAAAGAGCAGAGCCCGTAGCCGCTCTTGGCTCCACTCCGGTTCGGCCCCCAGGGTGGTGACCATGGGCCCATGGATGCCCCCGGGTAGGCCAGCGGCCTGCCGCGCCCAGAGCAGGGAGGTGACATCGGAGAAGCCCAGCAGCCAGTGCTCCTCAGCCGCAAGGGGCCGCTCCAGCAGTCGTGCAGAGCCCCAGCCACCGCGCATGCACGCCACCAAAGGCGCATTGGGTTGGAGGTCCTCCAGGCGTTCGGGGTCCGTGCCGGCGTAGTAGCCCCAGTGCCGCTGCAGGTTGCGATGGGGTTCCACCTCCAGTCCCCAGCGCTCAAGGACAACGATTCCCGCCTCCAGGCGGCTGATGGCATCGCCCTGGAGCGCGGAGCTGGCGGCGGCCAGTTGGACGCGATCGCCGGCTTGGAGCGGGCGGGGCCAGGGGCGCGCGTTCATGCCCAGATCCGTCCGATGGCTAGGCCCAGCAGCAGGAGTGCGCCGAGCAGCACCTGGTGTTTGAAGTGGCGGCCATAGGCCGAGCGCGGCAGCTGCGGCTGCCGTAAGGCCAAGGCTTCCTTGAGCTGCCCAAGGACGACCACCAGCCAGATCAGCCAGAACACGGGCTGAACCCCCTGCAGGCCCGAGGCAATCGCTAGCAACACTCCAGCGCTGGCGTAGCAGAGGGCCACGGCCAGGGGGGCCTGCTCCCCAAGGCTCAGCGCGCTGCTGCGTACGCCCACCAGGCGGTCATCCTCCCGGTCGGACATGGCGTAAACCGTGTCAAAGCCAAAGGTCCACAGCAGGGTCGCCAGCCAGAGGCAGAGCAGGGGCCATCCCCCCTGGAGGCTGCCGCGGGAGGCCGCCCAGGGGATCAGCACAGCAAAGCCCCAGCAGAGGGCCAGGACCGCCTGCGGGTAGGCAAACCAGCGCTTCGCTGAGGGGTAGAGCAGCACCGGGGGCAGGGCGGCGATGGCCAGTTGGAGGCAAAGGGTTCTGTTGGCTTCTGGCAGCCCCCAGAGCACAACGGCAAGAGCAGCGATCAGGCAGAACAGCAGCAGCACAACGGCCCCCGGAACACCGATCTGGCCGCTGGCAAGCGGCCGTTGGCGGGTTCGCTCCACCTGGGGATCAATCCGCCGATCCCAGAGGTCATTGGCGACACAGCCCGCACCGCTGACGGCCAGGCCGCCGATGACGATGGCCGCCAGCAGGTGGAGGCTGGGGGGAGCCTGGCCCTCCAGGAAGAGACTCCAGCCGGCAGGGATCAACAAGATCAGGCGTCCGCTGGGCTTGTCCCAGCGCAGTAGACCCAGCCAAGCCCGGAGCAGCGATCCAAGGCCCTTGCTGTCGGCAGCCACGTTCAGCAGGGGAAAAGTGCCCGCACCCTAGGGCTGAGGGGCGGTGCCAAAGTGGCTCAGCTCCAGGGATTGGACCGTGAGTGAGCCCCGCAGTGGTGCCCTACGGCCGGTGGCCGGCATCGACATCGGCACCAACTCGATTCACCTCTTGATCGCCAGCGTCGATCCGGAGCTGCGCAGCTTCTCGGTGCTGCTCACTGAAAAATCAACGACCCGCCTGGGGGAGCGCGATCCCGTCAGCGGCGATCTCTCGCCTGAGGCGATTGAGCGGGCCTTCACGACCCTGCGCCACTGCAGTGAGCTGGCGGCCAGCCATGGCGTGGATCCCGGGGACGTCGTCACGGCGGCCACCAGTGCCGTTCGTGAAGCACCCAATGGTCGGGAGTTTCTGCAATCGATCCAAGAGCAGCTGGGCCTGGCGGTTGATCTGGTGAGCGGCCCTGAAGAGGCGCGCTTGATCTATTTGGGCGTCCTCTCGGGGATGTCCTTTGGCGAGAAGCCCCACGTGATCATCGACATCGGTGGTGGCTCCACCGAGTTGGTGCTGGCCGATGCTTCGGACTCCCATGCCCTCACCAGCACCCGGATTGGTGCGGTCAGGCTGCAGCGGGATTTCGTCCAGGACGACCCGATCCCGGCTAAGCGGGTCACCTTCCTGCGGGCCTTCATCCAGGGGGCGCTGGAGCCTGCGGTGCTCAAGGTCCGCCAAGGTTTGAAGCGGCTCGGTGATCAGCCGGTGATGGTCGCCACCAGTGGAACGGCGATGGCGATCGCCGCGATGGCCGCCGCGGATGAGGCGCGTCCGCCCCTGCGCATGCAGGGCTACCGGGTCTCGCGGCAAAAACTCGATCAGATCGTCGAACGCCTCTTGGGGATGACGCCTGCGGAGCGCAAGGCTCACCCGGCCCTGAATGAACGCCGGGCGGAAATCATCGTTCCTGGCGCCCTGATCTTGCAGACGGCGATGGGGATGATCGGGGCGGAGGAGCTGGTGATCAGCGAACGGGCCCTGCGGGAGGGCTTGATTGTTGATTGGATGCTGCGCAACGACTTGATCGTTGATCGCTTCGCTTTTCAAAGCAGCATTCGTCAACGCACGGTGCTGCATCAGGCCCAGCGTTATGGGGTGGATGTGCCCCGCTCTGAGCGGGTCGCGGCCCTCGCCATTCGTCTCTACGACCAAAGCCACGGCCTGCTGCATCAAGACGATGGCCAGGGGCGTCAGTTGCTGTGGGCCGCGGCGATGCTCCACAGCTGCGGACAGCACATCAATGTCGGTGCGTATCACAAACACACCTGGTACTTGATTCGCCACGGTGACCTCCTGGGCTATTCCGAGAGCGAGCAGCTCATGGTGGCGGCGATTGCCCGTTACCACCGCCGCTCCCTGCCGAAAAAACGCCATGAGTCCTGGCAACTCATAGAAGGGAGGGAGCAACGCCGCACGGTTTCAGCGATGGCCTTGCTGCTGCGTCTGGCGGTGGCGATGGATCGCCGTCCCCAGAAGGTGATTGCCGATTGTGTCTTGCAGGCCAACGCCGAGAACGGCATTGCGATCCAGTTGTTGCCGCTGACGGCTGAGGTTGATCTCAACCTGGAGCGTTGGAGTCTGCGCTCCTGCGAGAGCTATGTCGAAGAAGCCCTCGGCATGAC
>Ga0129351_1000934_pt1 | contig 11365 bp, 27 predicted proteins | sample CPBDNA_8_FD_94423 | JGI IMG/M metagenome (GOLD analysis project Ga0129351, IMG submission 94423) | Freshwater to marine salinity gradient microbial communities from Chesapeake Bay, USA - CPBay_Sum_27_0.2_DNA | ecosystem: Environmental > Aquatic > Marine > Coastal | place: USA: Chesapeake Bay... | reverse complement strand
TGATGAATAAGAAACTAAACTCTGCCCGAGATCGGGCGAACGTAATGGACGCTCGGATGGTAAAGAAGCGGAAGCAAGCGCAAAAGTCATTTGCCAAGGCAAAGCCTGACTTTCAGCACCTGCTCGGCCCAGTTGAAATTGACTACACCAGGAAGGCTTGACCGATGGCTGATGAATTCATTGTAGTACGGGACGGTTCGACTGTAGCAGCGACCGAAAGCCTGATCCATGCGGAAGCTCTCGCCCACAAGATGCGGCGGGAGCAGCCCAAGTCTAAAGTTAAAATTAAAAAGAATATGAATTGGAACGGTTACAGCGATCCCTATAATTTTAGACGATAGTTCTTGTAATTATTGTAAAAACGGGATAGAGTAACTGTAGGTTAAGAAAAGGAGTCAAACCTATGTCCTATTACATTAAGCGTCATGATGCCCTGCTTGGCAATTGTCGTTGGCATGACAGCTGGAATTCAGGTCCATCCTACCACAAGCTGGCTAAAGAGTACAAGAGCTTGGCTGGGGCTGAAAAGGCAATCAACAGCGTGATTGCCGTCTACCCTCCCTACGCTGAGCTCCTGGAGATTGTCACCAAGGAGCATTACTTTAACATTACCTCAAACGGCGAGGTAGTCGATACGTTCGATACTGAGGAGGAAGCAGAGGCAATGCTGAGAGAATATAACATGGCCTTCAAGGGTGGTTGTGAGATTTGGTCTGGTTTTAAATTTGTTCCGGTAGGAGGCTAATCATGGATCACGTACAGCGCATTCTGTTGAAGGTAGGCGATAAGACTTGGTCGATAATTCAAGCACCTATCCCCGGAGAGGGTGTTTATGGCTCGAAGGAGAATAAGGACGTAGAGATTCTATGCCTGAATAATGAAAATAGAAAGTGGCAGGGATTGAATTTCGCAGGAGGTGAGGTGCATAGCTACGTCGATGGAGCCGAGCTGTTAAAGCTACTGAAAGCAGAATTAGAAGGGGACTGAAAAGTCCCTTTTTTCTTGCGCAGATGTCTAAAATTTAGTATACTGTTTACATGATAGTTCTTGTAATTATTGCAAAAAGAGGATAGAATGAAAACAGTTGAAATGAAGGAGTCAAAAATGTTTCGCTTACCTGAATCCCTTGAGCTTTCTATGTCTTACTCTGAGGCAAAGGCAATTATCGGTCCGGACCTGCTTGGTGGCATGAAGCGCATCGAGCAGCTGTGGGAAGACCATAACAACGGCCAGCTGTATGGCTTTGACGACGAGTTCTTCGAGAACTATATTTACGAGGTCAATGCCTTCAACGTGGTCTACGAGACCATGCGTCCTCTGTTCTTCTAAGGAGTCCTGTAATGTTGAAGAAGAAAATCTGGGTAATCATGACTAAAGACGGTGAGCTCGTCGCAGCAGTCAAGACCTTTCATCGTGCTTTGGAGGAGGCAGCTCTGCTTGAGGAGCAGGGCAAATATCCCGAAAACGCACTGTTTGTCGAAGAAACTGAAATTTTGGAATAGGAAGTAAAAAATGCGTCGCACCGAACACCAAATGCAAGTAAACGGCTCTGGTCTCCGGAGCCTTCTCGAAGAAGCTTACAACGCTCATGAGATTGGGGCTACTATCCTCTACTGGATGAACGAAACGCTGGATAAATGGATTCTCTCTGGCCTTCCTGATGTAATGGTTGCTTTAGAGCGGAGAGAAAACTCTGATAAAATGTTTGAAGTCAGCGTTCACCGGAAATGGATGGCGGACGAGCCGTTTTGCACAGTTTTCGTAAAAGCAAAATAAATTATTTGGTTGGGGGTTTTTTTCTTGACCCCCAGCCCCATATATGATTTACTACCGCTCGTTCTCTGCTGCTACACTCGTTCAGGGCAAAGAACGTACCCTGCCCTTTGGTAGAGAGACCCAAAGCTCTCGGGCAGGCTACTAGGGACGCCGATGGTTTCTTGACTCCTTTCCGTCGGCGTCCCACTTTTTTTCCTTGACATCCTCGAAAAGTGCAGTATACTGATGATATCAGGTATGTAAACCCGATCTCCGTTCGCCAGAACCAGCTCCCAGGCTATTGATCGCATTACTTGATGATTCTCTCCTGGCTTTACGCCCAAGAAAGAGGCTCCGACATCAAAACCACCCCGAAACGGACGTCGGAGCCTCTTTTATCCTCGAATACAAATGATCCTGAGCGATGATGTAGGTGGATGATTTTTGATAATCTCCGCTACGCCATCGATGCTTGTATTCCATTCATCTTTATTTTTAGTATCATTTAATAAAAATTTTTGTAATTTGAATTCATATCCTTTATCGCTTAATTTAGATATTTCTTCAAATTCTGTAATTAATTCATTAAAATCTGCTGTACTCGCCATTATAAAAATCCTCAGTATGCTTTCATGTGATGCCTGTTGGTTTCCATGTATTCGTCCTCAAATAAATCCTCATGCTCAGCCAGCTCTTTACGGATACCGTTGCGGACCACTGAGCTAATACTGCACCAATGCTGCTCAGCGACGTAGTCCAGCTTCTGATAGACGTCCTCGGGTAAACGCAGAGTAATCACCCGATCCTTTATTGGTCTTTTTCTCATAAGTTTACCTCAGTCTAAAAATTGGTAATACGTATGTATTTATCAGTAATGTATTTTTAATTTTAGACGATACTTCTTTTAAAAATAAGAAAAAGAGTATAGAGTATATTCAGGTTAGAAAAAAGGAGTTGACCTAATGTACGCAGTTGAAGCACGAAACGTCCACAATGGTAACTACTACTACCTCAGTGGCTTGACCAAGCAGGAAGCTCAAGAGCGTGTGCCAGAGCTGACCCAGCGGTTTAACAAGGTGCGGTTTTTTGATATTATGGAGAAGTATGCAGCCCAGGACGCTGGTACTTGGGAGGAGCTGTGATGCAGCGCAAAACTATCCTAAGAGAGATCGGCGACCCCCATCTCTCCCTCGATCGGCTTGATGATAGTGGAGTCTTTCTCTGGACGTATGAGAATGGAGATATCTATCACACCAAAATTACCTATGTCTACCGACTCTGTCATTTAGATTTTAAGCATTGGGTTTTCATTGGCCGCAAATTTTTGGAATATGTTAGGGAACAAAATGACGATGTACGAGATACCATCACGCTACCTCTTAAACTTACCTCTGGTTGAGGCTGTTGAGATATTGAACCGTAAGCCTGATGGCCTTGAGCTGACTATGCTTAAGATTTTAGATTTATGGGATGACGCTATCACTGGGAGGCTTGATAACATGAACGAGGATGAGTTCTATGAAGTCTTCCAATGGGAAATTAACGCAGTAATGGTGGTGATGAGCGATCCTCCAGCAGGAACAAGTTATCATTAAGGGAAGTCAACATGAGCACTGGTACGTTTTACATCTATTTTGTATGTGCCTTATTCGATGGCGGCGATTATCAGCAAATCAAAGCATTCCGCCAAAAGAGGCATGCTGAGCAGTGGGCTGAGAGGTGCCATGAGGAAGGAGCAGAGACTCTCATGAAGACATGGCACTTGAAAAGTAGCTATTCATTCGACATCCCTGACCTTCATGGATGTCCATAAAATTTTAGACGATAGTTTTTGCTTTTTAATCAAAAAGCGATATACTGTCTATAGTGATTAAGAAAGGAGTTTCTAATGTCAAAACCACATGTCACCACTGTCCTATTTGAGCTGCCGTTCAAAAGCCCAAAGGCTGAGGACGCTATGGTCTGGGGTGTGTTCAGTAGCCCTGAAAAGGCTCATGCTGCTGTCGATATGTTTATCGCTGAGTGGAATGAGCAGGTCGGCGAGTTTGAGCAGATTAGCAAAGGCAACTTTGGTATCTACGGCAATTTCGTTGACTTCGAGCCAAAGGGGAATCCAGATGCGTTTCTCTGAGGGAGTGATGTTCGCTATGGGTATCGGACTGACAGTCTGGTACCTGATTGGTTCCGGAACTGTTACGATTGGAGGTTAAAATGATTGATTATAAAAAGCCACCATTTGATGGTAAATGGGTGCTAACAAAAGGGCGATTGATGAATGACTACCTACGTAGTGATGAAGAAGTTGCTTTTGTTGGCACTTATAAAGAAGCCAAGGCTCGGGCCATCGAAAAGGGCAGTGGTACTCTTCAGCCAATTAAACGGCGCATTCAAATGGTTAAGGAAATGACTGACAAAGAAGTCATTGAAATGTTTAAGCATCTTACCCCAAGGGACCATACTAAGGAGCTTTGATATGTGTTTGGATAAAAATCAAAATGAGCTTAAAGTAGGCGACGAGATCGTCGGTATTTACACTCAGCGTAAACCGCATGGTTGGTCTTCAAAGCGAACTTATCGTGGTGCTCCAGCTCTTGAGCGAGGAGTCATCGAAAAGGTTTACACCACTCAGGTCGATGTGCGATGGGTCAATGTAGATGATTCTACCCGAGCAAACGGCGACCGAATCTTTCGGCTTAAAGATTTAAAATAATGGAAATAGGAAAAGTAAAGATGGATATTTTTCATTATTCTAATTATGAGTCCTACGCAAAAGATCGCCGTGCTAAGGGATTAGGCGTCCTACCTGAAAATATTTTTAATGCGCTTTGGCTTGAGGAAAAAGCGTTTCGTCGTCAACATGCTTACTATGGTAAAAAGGAGAATGAAAATGGTACCCCGTGATGATGTGAAAGTTGTGTTTAGTGAAACTGATGCGATTGTATTAGAAGTAGGAACTGTGGAAGAACAGACTTTGTTCAAGATTCCTCTGGATGGTCCATCGGTACAGTCTATCCGTAAGCATCTTGTCGAGGAAGAAAACTTTGAGTTGACCTTTGTTGGTAAAGATGAGAAAACTGTTGTCCATCTTAATTACGCCAAGTTCCGTAACGATGTCCCAAACATTCGGGTCACTTGGAAAGAAAAGCAACTTTTTGGTGGCTGGGAACATGAGTTTCTTGACATTGCACCGCATAAGTTCTTCAAGAATGGTAAGATTGAGGAAGCAGGGATATGAAAGAGCAGACCTATGAAGAAAAGATTGACGGGTACATTCAGGCGTGTAAAGCGAACCTCAAAAAGTACCAGGAAGCGAATGACAAAGCTGCGATTCAGGCTTGTGAAAGCATGATTGCTCAATTTATGGAAATGATTGAGGCGAACAATGACTGATAGTGTGATCGCTAACAACGGCTGGTACGCCAGAGAGAGGCTCAACTTTGAGCCTCGCACCACTGAAGAACTGCAAGAGACTCGTGACGGTATGCTACACTATGGTATTCGCTACCTGAATGCAAGACGCAAGACGAGGCTCAAGGCAATTGAGGATATCTTGATGGAGCGAGAGAAATCTTAGAATTATTGCATAAAAATTTAGACGATAGTTCTTTATTTTTACAACAATCCCAAGTATCTCTTGATTATCAAAACAAAACGACGTGATTCGAAAAGGAAATATATCATGGCTCACGAACTAGAAATTGTAAACGGTCAGGCTAAAATGGCATACGCTGGGGATGTCCCTTGGCATGGGCTTGGCACTCAGGTCTCCGACACTATCGACACCGATGGTATGATGAAAGCAGCTGGCCTTGACTGGTCTGTCTCCAAGCAGCCAATGTACTATGTCGATGACCTCGGCAATCAGGGCGAGATTCCTGGTAAGACCGCATTGGTCCGTTCCTCTGACCGTAAAGTCATGGACATCGTAGGTCAGGACTGGAACCCAGTACAAAACCAGGAAGCATTCGACTTCTTCCGTGAGTTTGTTGATGCGGGTGATATGCAGATGCATACCGCTGGCTCTCTGAAGGACGGTAAGCTCGTTTGGGCTTTGGCTAAGGTCAATGATGGCTTCACCATCAAGACTGATCAGGGCGATGACACTGTCGAGTCCTACCTGCTGTTCTCTAACCCGCACCAGTACGGCAAATCTATTGACGTGCGCTTTACCCCGATCCGTGTTGTATGTAACAACACCCTGACTCTCTCGCTGAGCCAGAATGTCGACCAGTATGTCCGTATGGGCCACCAGCGTCCGTTTGATGCTGATGATGCTAAGGCTACCCTCGGTATGGCACATGCTAAACTGGAGACTTACAAGGAAGCTGCGGAGCATCTTTGTAAAAAGACTTACACCGCTGACCAGATGGTTGACTACTTCAACCAGATTTTCCCTTCTGCTTCTGGTCGTGACTCGAATAAGGCTCGTCAGGCCAAAGAGGTTCTGGAAACCCAAGCGGGTGCAGACCTCGGGCGTGGCACCTTTTGGCAGCTGTTTAACACTGTCACCTACATGACCGACCATACTCTTGGGCGTAACGCTGACACCCGTCTGCAGTCCGCATGGTACGGTCATAACCAAAACCTGAAGAAGCGTGCTCTTGAGCTCGCAGTTAAAGCATAAGAAAAGGAGTGCTTTATTATGTTGTACACAATAACTGCCCACAACATCCGTCAGAATCTTGGCCAAATGGTTGGCCAAGAATTTAGTAGTCGCAGCTTTGCAGAAAAATTTGGATACATCACTGATGAAACTCCAGAAAGCGAGCATACTCCTATTATTTCTCGGATTGCCAATGAACTGGCAAAGTGCCGTTCGAAGGAGGATACCTTTAACAACGCCAAGATGAAGGGTAAACATGCTCATTTCATGACCGCCATGGGAATTCGCCTAAAGGTAGTGCGCATTGCTGATACCAATGATGGTTATGGTGCCTCTTACATCTATCGTGCTGATGCTATTGATGATGCACCAAAGGTAAAGACGATCGAGAATAGCTACCCCAGCTTTATCCAGATCGACTTTGATGAAATGATAAAGGCTATCCCAGACGAAACGTTCATGAAAGAAATCAGCCGTCGTTTCGGCTCTTAAATAAAAGCAGGGAGCTTCGGCTCCCTTCTCATCGAGGAACACAATGTTACTTAACCAACCGGAGAAAAATTACATGAAATGGATGTATGAAGAATGGGCTTCGCTTCAAGAACAACTCAAATCTTATGACGAAAATCCCTCTTTGAAAAACACCCTTGGATACATTGGTTTGTTACGTCGAAGAGAAGATCTTAAAAAGGCTTTTCCGGAATTAAAGTAAGATTTAGCTCTTGCTCAAAAGCGGAAATACTAATATAAAGAATGAGGGGAACTTCCCCTCATTTTCATGGAGTTGTGATGATGATAAAAACACCAGACTTTAATATAAGTTTGCGCTGTTCCTTTGTTATGAGTGATGTGACATATAAACTCATAAAAATGAAAGGTAGTGTTAAACTCAATGACAGAAATGGAGAAAGATGTTATGCTCCGTGCGGTTAAATACTGTACGGAGCATTTAGGTATGAACGAAGCAGAATGCTGGAAGAGATCAGAAACGACCGTCAGCATTTTTTGGGCGCATTACTTTGATAGTGAGGTAGTACTATGAAATGCGACATTGAAATGTTCATCGAAACAACCAACGAATGGGTTGTAGTAGATACATTTTTTTCAAAAGAACAAGCAGTAAGTTGGATTCTTCAACGATATGACGATCTTGTAAAAAAGTTTAATGATGATGATAGTATGACACCTGAGTTGTGTTTAAGGGCAGTGACAGACACATACAGGATATGTGAATAAATCTGGGGGGCTTTCGCCCCCCTTTCTTTTACATAAGCTTCAGGTCCTCTACAGGCGGAGGTAGAGAGATTATCTTATGATTGGCCCCATTATGTGTAGCATAATGCTCTGGTATTGTTGTTCCCCTCTCCTGATCTAAGACAGGAACAACTAAATTAAATTTATGTTTATTGAGATCAGGATATAATTGGTTTAAATCATCATATGGCCCAGTGGCGATTGGCCCCTCAAAAGTCGATCGGCGCTCAAGTTCCGCTAACATCTGAGCGCAAAATTCTGGTCGATAAAACGTAGCCACATTCGCATGATTTGAAATTTTTTTAGCAGGATAGTGATCTTCAAAAATTACTTTTGTTGGATCGCCAATCAGTAACGCATCATGTTCTAAAATTAAAAATGGTATATCAGCGTCAACGCACTCTTGCCATAAAAAAATAAAGTTACACCATATCGCAGCTTCACGTTTAGAATGACCATGCCAGCCGTTATTATTCGCTAACGATTCATTCATACCAATTGTTGACGCAAGGCAAGTAAAATTATACTGCCAGAAAACTTCAGAATCATATAATGTTTCATCGGTTATTGCGTCATACAATTCTACATTAAAATCAGACCAAGAAGGGAGACAATAAGCGGCATAAGCTTCAGAAAGAGAGTCCCCCTTCATTCTTATCATTTTAACTCGGAAGTTGTTCATACCATGCTTTCAAAAACGGCAAATGGTTCTTCAGAATCTCTGCGCACTTCCAAGCAATTTCTCGGTGTTCTTTCTGTGTGCCATTACCACAACGCAGTTCGCAATAGTGAATCCATGACCGAACATTACCTTTCATATACATACGAGACTGCATGTTACCTTCAGGCAACACAGCACGGGCTTGCTCTTTAGCAATACCCTTTTCTAATGCTTCTTTGTAGATACGGTCTGCATGTTTCACAAGGAACTTTTGCTGCGCATCCCACCATGCTTGTAATTCTGTATCATCCGTTTCAATTGAGTTTTGACGGTTCTTTGTATCTTGCAGCCGTGCTTCCCGCATATACACAGCAAGGTCTTTAGTAGGGTCAGCATACCGTTGACTAAACTCTTGAAATGAAAACGAACGGTGCCGCAGGATTTGCCGTGCAATATCCCGTGTTGTATTAATTTCAAGAACCATATCAACCATTTCAAATGGAGACCAGTGCTTGTTATCAATCAAGTATTTCAACAGTTTATAGTTATCAGGATTGCTTTGATTGCTTGGATTAGAAATTCTTGCGCAATACCCAATAATATCTTGGGCAGACATCTTCTTTCCAGTGCCATCTTGATACGCATTGATCAGTGAAGAGGTAATGGCAACAGGAAGTACGGTTTGGTTCATATTTTAAAGTCCTTAAATTTATCACCAGCAGGAGTTTTATCAAATACAGGAATATCATCACTTAAAAGGTTTTGATCAGAAGCATCGACATCATACCAACGCATCTTAGACCTATCTATTCCTACAACAAATCGTTTATTTTTGTTTGGATCGTTGTATCTATTTTTGAGTTGTTTGACCATAATCTGGCCGTTTTGCTCAAGTTCTTCATTCGTGACTAAAGCAATCATCAAGTCAGCTGTCGCTGGTAAACCGAATGACTCTGAAGTATCTTCAAGGCCAGGATCAGAGTTACCGAACCCACTCCTTGTCGTTTGAGTCGCTGTAATAATAGGAGGGCCAAATTCAACAGCCAATCCTCTCAGCTCCTCAGCGATTGCCTTTACATAGGTGTAGGAATTAATAGCTCCTCCCATACTTTTCATACGAGAGGAAGCGCAAATGTTAAGATAATCAATAAAAATCACATCAGGGACAAAAGAACGTTTTAATTTTAATTCTTTTAGTAGCGCTCTAAAATGACCAGCATGAGCCGCTCCTGTGGGATATTCTTTTACGATTAACTTACCCACAGTTTTTTTCGCAATCGCATGGACTTTTTCAGTAAACATTGACTTGGGTAATTTTTCTAGCTGATCGATCGGAATATCTAACAAATTAGCATCTATTCTTTCAGCGATCCTTTCCTCAGCCATTTCCATGGTAATGTAAAGTACATTCTTACCTTGGAGCATCGAGCTGGCAGCGATATGGCACATCCCTAATGATTTACCGACACCTGTACCAGCCAAAATTACATTCAATGTTTTATCAGGTAGTCCACCTTTAGTGATACGATTCAACTTTTCAATATCAAAAGGCAATCTTTCTTCAATCCGGTTGTAGAACTCATAGCGCTCTTCAACATCTTCGATATAGTCATGACCGATACTTGCATCAAAGGCGACTGCAAGAGCCTCTGAGAGAAGCTCAGGTATAGCATTCTTTGTGAGGTTTTCACTTTTACCATCTAGAATGTTAATACTTTCCATGATAGCGATGTGCAGCGCACGCTCTTGACACCATTTCTCAGTGCTTTCAATCAAGAAATCCCTATCAATATCAACTGGAGCAAAAATTTCAGGCAAAAGAGCCGAGACTTCTGTGAACATATCATCAGAAATCTTTTCGTTTTGCTCCAAGTCGATACGAAAAGCCTCAAGCGTCGGTAAAGTATTATGCTTTTCAACAAAGGCTGCTACTTGTTTAAATACGACTCTTAGAGAACCTTCAAAATAGTTTGGCTTCAAGAATGGAATTACGAGCCGTAAAAATTCCTCATTCGTCAAAAGAGATCGTAGGATAGTCTTGTTGAGATTCTCGCTCATCTAAAATTGCTGTCCCATTTTTTAAACCTGTAGAAATAGCTGACATTAATACATCACCGAAATATTGGCTCATTTTGTATTCTTTAACATCAGCAGGTACGACTGTAGGGTTTAGAATATTATATTGAAAAGATAGAGTCAATTCATCTTCTTCAGCTTCTTCAACTGGCTGAACTTTAATATTTGTGTAATGAATAATTACGTCTTCGTAATCGCCCGTAAGTAAATGAATTGCCCATCCTGGTTCCTCAGTTATGCCTACATATTCATAGTCTTCGTTTTCTTTAAAACGCTCAACTAAATCTTTAACCTGCGATTTCATCTGGACTTACCACTTCAATGTTGAACTTTCCATTGAGTTTAAAGTTTTCTTCTACAAACTCTTTGAATTTCTGAGTTGAGACTAACTCATCCCAGAACTTTGCGTCTAGTTCTTTGGCTCTGTATTTCTTTTCTTCAATTTCCCCAGTTTCCTGGTCAATTTTTCGGTACCAGCCTGCAGGTAATTTTTCAATAAATTGTCCCGCAATAGCAACGTCAAGTAGGCCAGAATACTTATCGATGCCGCCTTCCCAAGTAACCGAGATAGGAATGTTGGTTTTTTCACGGACATATCTAGACTTATCCACATTAATTACAAAATCATAACCGACGATAGAAGTATCAACTTTATTTTGCCTACGACCCATAATCCAAATATCATCAGCAGCAAAATACAAGCCAGTGCCGCCTGATACGACTTTCTTTGAATAAGTTTCTTGCGTATCGTAAACATGAGCGATACCCAGAAACGGAATATCTTTCATATTTAGATGCGGATTAATCATACGGAACAAGCTTTTCATGACCTTGGCTCTTGTCATATCTTGCGTAGACTTTTCTGCCAACGCATCATCAAGTTCTTTCTTAGAAGCCAACTGCCCAAGAGAGTCCACGATAACAATAACCTTGTCGCCTTTATCCAGATTTGTGAGCTGAGAAACAAGATCAAACTTCAGTTCCTCAAGGTCAGTGATGGGAGTATGAAGCACTCG